>Ga0187771_10001383_pt1 | contig 16128 bp, 12 predicted proteins | sample 0116_SJ02_MP15_1_FD_133139 | JGI IMG/M metagenome (GOLD analysis project Ga0187771, IMG submission 133139) | Tropical peat soil microbial communities from peatlands in Department of Meta, Colombia - 0116_SJ02_MP15_10_MG | ecosystem: Environmental > Terrestrial > Soil > Wetlands > Peat | place...
ACAGCGACACCAACATTCACGTCGTTCATCGTCCTCAATTCTTGACCAAGCAACATCGTGTTCACCGAAGGGAATTCTCTGAGCGCCGTCGCAGTTGCCTTGACTATGAGGTCATTGTATGAGATCTGTAGGCCGGCTTTCTCCTTTTCAGATTTCAGCTTCGCAGCCCGCGTAATATCGACTTCCATTGTGATAGGAACGTGAACCGCCGTTCGAGCGCTTAACGACAACCGGTCGGCTATCGCCCTTCTATGCCCAACGAGTGGAGCCGACTTGTACTCTTCAGGCTCAGCCTCAGGTTCGTTGGTTGCTCTGAGTACATCCTCCGAGACAATACGCCCCCCGGGGCCGGTGCCCTTGATCTTTGTGATGTCAACTCCATGCTCTCTTGCCAATCTCCTTGCCGACGGTGATATTGTGATTCTCTCGAGAGAAGCTTCCGTTCCTTCCGGAGCTGGATGAGTCAATTCGACTTTCGCAGTCAATGCCGAAGGAGGCGTGGCTGCTGCAGCCGGCCCACCAAGCTCGGGAATGGAAGGTATGTCCTCGCCTGGAGATCCAATCGCCGCAATGATCGCGTTCACTGGTACGGCGGTGCCTTCTTGGTGGAAGATCTTGAGCAGGGTTCCGCTTATTGGGGCTTGGATCTCGTCCGTCGTCTTCTCTGTTTCGACTTCGCAGAGACCATCGCCTTCTGAGACTTTGTCCCCCTCACGCTTGAGCCACTTTGCAATCAGGCCCTCCTCCATGGTCCACGTCATTTTCTTGAGGCGAACAAGCGTGACCAGTGGTCGTCACTTCCGAGGTTTGTATTACTTGGGTTCGACTAGTTCCAGAACGGCTTCGGTGATGTGTTTCTCCTGCGGGACCACGGTGCCCTCCAGTGTCGGCGCGTAGGGTATTGGCACATCCATTGCAGAAACGCGCCTGACGGGGGCATCTAGGTAGTCAAAGGCTTCCTCTACTATCATCGCCATGATCTCGCCGGCGACGCCTCCCGTCTTCACATCCTCAGAGACGACGACGACCTTTCCGGTTTTCTTCACAGAATTGATGATGGTCTGCTTGTCGAGTGGTACTAGAGTCCTCGGGTCGATGACCTCCATGCTGATTCCCTTCTCTGATAATTCTTCTGCCACTCTAAGGGATTTGTGAACCATCATCATGGTTGCAACAACCGTGACATCTTCACCCTGTCTCTTGATGTCTGCCTTGCCGAACGGAATCACGTAGGGCTCTTCGGGAACCTTTTGCATAAGCGCCGGGTATGGTTTGCGCAGACTAGGCATCCTCTTGGCGTAGTAGAGAAGCTTATGCTCGACAAACAGCACGGGGTCCTCTCCTCGTATGGCGTTGATCAGAAGGCCTTTCGCATCGTAAGGCATTGAGGGCGTTGCCACCTTTAGACCTGGGACATGCGTGAACCATGCTTCCAGACTCTGACAGTGCTGAGCGCCTCCACATGCAACCGGGTATCTTGACCCAGAACATGTCATCATAACGACCGGGACCCTCATCGATCCACCGGACATGTATGGAATCTTAGCCATTTGGTTGAATATCTGATCCATGCCGCATCCGATGAAGTCCATGAAATTGAATTCGGCGATGGGATGCATGCCACCTGCCGCAGCACCAACCGCGGCGCCAGCGATTGCCGTCTCAGAGACTGGAGTATCACGTACTCTCTCTTCTCCGAACGTCTCAATGAGGCCTTTCGTGCAACCGAAGACGCCGCCATACTTGCCAACGTCTTCGCCGAGCACGAAGACGGTCTTGTCTCTTATCATTTCCAGACGGATTGCCTCACGGACGGCTTCGATAAAGTCGAGTTCCCGAGTTCCACTCATGCTTGGCCCCCCTTATGAGACGAACAGATGGGTCGTCACATCCTCAGGTCTTGGCATTGGACTCTGTTTTGCAAAGGCAACTGCATCCTCGATTTCTCTCGTCGTTTCTTGATTGATAGCGTCCAGTTCAGCCTGTGCTGCTTTGTGCTCCTTGATCATCTTCTTGCCTAAACGGATGATTGGGTCGCGTTTCTCCCACTCGTCCATCTCCTGCCTCGTACGGTACGTTTCCCCTCTCCTAGGGTCTCCTTCGAAGTGTCCCCTGAAACGGTATGTCTTGCATTCGACCAGTGTTGGGCCTTCTCCCCGTCGGGCTCTTTCAACAGCCTGCGATACGGCTTCGAATACCGAAAGGACATCCATTCCGTCCGTGACGGCACCCGCCATACCATATCCTGCAGCTCTCTCCGCGATATTGGTCAATTTGGTTGACTTCGCGATCGGCACCGATACCGCATACAGATTGTTCTCAAGAACATAGATGACTGGAAGTTGCCACAACGCCGCAAGATTCATACCCTCATGGAAGGCACCTGTGTTTGATGCTCCTTCGCCAAAGAAACACACGCAGACCTGATCGGTTTTCCTAAGTTTAATTGACAGACCTAAGCCCGCAGCGATCGGGATTCCCGCGCCTACGATTCCACTACATCCCATCATGCCGATCTCGGGCGCTGTGATGTGCATTGAACCCCCTCTACCCTTACAGTAGCCCGTTTCCCTGCCAAACAACTCTGCCATCATCTTGCGTAGGTCGCCGCCCTTCGCAATGCAGTGGCCATGCCCTCGGTGAGTGCTAGTGATGTAGTCGTCCTTCCTGAGTGCTGAGCATGCTCCGACGGCAACCGCCTCTTCCCCAGCGTAGAGATGAAGTAACCCTGGGATCTCCCCTTGAGCACAAAATTGAGGCACATCACGATAAACTTCTGCGAGTCTGTCTTCGAACTGTCTGATTCGAACCATGTTTCGGTACATCATCAGAAGCTTTTCCTTGTCAAAATCCAAGACTTGTCCGTCTCCGGCTCTCGAACGGCCTATCTACTGTTCTATAAGGCTTTGCAGACTTGTGCTGTTTGCAGCTGATCATCATGACCGGTCCAGATAATGAAAATGCGAATGAAATCCCTAACATTCCACCAAAAAAAGAACGGATGAATGCTGCTATGTGGCGAGGGAGATCTCTACCTTGCTCAATCTCGTGCGACGAGATAGCGGGTGGCGGCTCGTGCGACACACGTTCATTGTCCCTTATTGAGTGCTTTTCCCAGCATATCAATAAGTTCATTCTTGTTCAAGCTATGCTCGTGGGTTTCGTTCACTTGCACCAGAATTTCCAGAATCCTTTCTATTACATGCTTCACCTCCTCCATATTACCAACAAAATACCTCGGTTTGGGATTCTCTGAAAATAGTGCGTCTGAGACGGCCTGGGCCACTTTATGCGGGGCCGGGAATACGGTTCTGCTCAATCTTTCAGGAAATTCAAACCTAGAACGAATTTCGTTCGCAAGCTCATCCCGATACCTGGACTTCCTCAGCAGTTCCTCTTTCTTCAGAATTGGCAGTATATTTGCCGTAATGTTGCTCCGAAAGTCCCCGGGCTCGATCATACTAACTCTAATCCCAAACTCACCGAGTTCCTCGCGTAGTGTATCCGAATAGGCCTCCACTGCGTGTTTGCTGATGCTGTACGCCCCTACGAACTTCGGCGTTAAGAACCCGCTGACCGAACTCATGTTGATGACTCGTCCTTTGGACTCTATAAGGAACGGAACGAGAGCTCTGGTCACCAGGTGAATGCCGTACAAATTGACGTTGAAAACCCGATGTAGTTGTTCTACGCTTGAATCTATGAGCGGCCTGTAATCTGAAACCCCCGCATTGTTCACTAGCCCATAAACACTATTTCCCTCACTATGAAGCCGGGCTACGCACTTTTGAATATCGTCTGGATCAGTCACATCCAGCCGAATAGCCGTGACATACGGTAGGTGGCTCAGGGTCGCGAAGTCCGCTTCCTTTCGTACACCTGCAAAGACTGTGTAACCTCTTGAGGACAAGAACTCGGTAACTGTTCTACCAATCCCAGAACTGGCGCCCGTTACAAGAATTGGACCGAAGGCTTTCAATGTCAAACGACACCGGAAATTATCGCTGACGCCAATAATTAACTGCTGAGCTTCAGGATTTTTCGAGATGAAAAGCTCCCAGGGGTTCAAATTTCGTGCGTGACCTTCCCAGAATCCACGGGAAGCGTCGGGACGAACCTATACAGTTGACACACACGTGGCGTTGGCAAATCCATTGAAGACTTCAGTCTGCATGTGGAACCAGTTGGCCCGCAGGCGAAGGACTCCAACGGCGAGGTCTGCGAGATGTATCGGGACCGAAAGAAATCGATGAACTCAGAGGACGGTTCGCCCGGGACGAACAAATTCGACGCGTTTGACGAAACGCTGATCCTCGTTTGAAACATAACACGAAGAAAGAAATCTTATAAAGACGCCAGGCAGCCAGCCAACCCTTGATCGGTTATGGTAGCTGCGAAGTGGGGGGGAGGCCCTGCAAACATAGTTACAGAGAAGGACGGTATTCCCGTTCTTTATCCCATGTGCAACAGGGGATTCGGTATCAGGATTATTTTTCCGACAAATCCTAAAGCTCCATCGAAAGATTTCTGCGTAAATATGCTCCGTCTTGCGCCGGGTGGCGTGATGGAACCCCACTCTCATGAAAACGAAGAAGCGGACATAATATTGGAAGGGGAAGGGATAGGGTTCTTCGGTCTGGGAAAGCCTGTGAGCATTAAAAAAGGAATGTTCATCCACCTCCCACCCAACGCTGAGCATGGCCTTGAGAATACAGGGGATGAAATGATGAAAGTGTTGGTCGTTTCAGCTCCTCCGTTCTCTCCTATTCACGAATGGGATAGAAAGAAACCCGTCGTTGCTCACAAGTCATAGATTTATCGTGAAGGCGTTAAGCAATCGTCTATTTCTTCTGTTCTACTACGCATTCAAGCCTCAGGACTCGGTTGAAGCAAGTAGCCATTAGAGGCATGCGGTCCGGTGTAGGGAGTCAACAAAAATCTTTATCGTAGGTTTCACGATTCCGGTTGTTGCGATTCAGTGAAGGATGCTGCATGAAAGCTCAGGTCATGACGAAGATCGCTCCAATCGAAGAAGGACCTCTCTCGTTTCAGGCTTTTCACGACCCTGTGCTTAGGCCTCATGGCGTGCTGATTAGGGTCAAGGCTTGCGGGGTCTGCCACTCGAATCTTCACATGATCGAGGGAGAGTTGCAGAGTTTCGGTTTGCCCGCAAGGCTTCCGATAGTGCCTGGTCATGAGGTTGTTGGTGTTGTCGAGGAACTTGGGAAGGCGGCGTTCGGCTTTCAAGTCGGCCAAAGGGTCGGGATTCAGGTTATGCATGAGGCCTGCAGACACTGTGAATACTGCTTGACTGGTAGAGAGCATCTCTGCCTCAACCGCCAATCTACAGGAGAGACCGTGGATGGAGGATATGCCGAACTTATCGAAGCTCCGTACGACTTCATCTACGCTTTGCCTGACAACCTGAGAGATATCGAAGCGGCACCGCTTTTTTGTCCGGGCGTCACAGCATACCGGTCTGTGAGGAGGGCGGGGGTGAAGTTCGGTCAGAGAGTCGTAATCATGGGGATTGGCGGAGTGGGTCACATGTCACTTCAATTTGTGAAGCTAGCAGGAGCTGAAGCCATCGCTGTCGATGTATCGCAAGGACAGCTCGATCTGGCCAGAGAGCTAGGTGCGGATCACGTGTTGCTGCCGAGCGAAGTAGACGATTTCGTCAAGTCTGCAAGACCTGACGTAGTCATGGTTCACACACCCGCGAGGTCAGCGATCAAACAAGGGTCTAAGATCGTCAAGCGCGGGGGGACGATTCTTCTAGCCGTGTTGGGAGAGCTTTCGCCGTCTATGGAGCAGAATGTGGTCACCAGTGTAATCGGTCCCAGACAAGACATGAGAGATGTGCTCAACCTCGCGTCGAGCAGAAAGATTAGGGTGAAGGCTCGCTCATACCCTCTTCAGGAAACCGCCAACGTTCTGGCGAGACTGAAGAGAGGGGGGATAGTTGGTAGAGCAGTGGTGACTCCCTAACTCAATCGGTAGGATCGGTAACGGTAAACAAGGTGGCACATGTCTTCGAATTGCATATGAGCGACGGGATGTCTTTCTTTGGTCAGAGAAACAAAACATTCAAAGCCCCGCACTACCAGATTTGCAAGAACAAACAATTTATCGCCTCACTTCAGCGACGGCTTTTGGCTGAGGCTCGGTACGTGCGTTCGAAATCTTGCATCATATCCTCCATGTCAAAGCTCATTTTCCATCCCCACTCTTTCTGCGCGCAGCTATCGTCTATCACATCGAATCCTCCCCCGAGCATCTTGACAATTTCGGGATCAGGTCTGAATCTGATCTGAGCCGAGGGAATGTGTTCCACTACTTTATCCGCAAACTCCCTTGCCGTTAATGACGTGCCTGCGAGATTGTACACTAGGGTCTTAATGTTCTCGCGCGGTGCGTCATGGAGCATAAGCAAAGCGTTTGCTGCGTCCTTATGATAGATGAAGGGGACTCGACAGTTCTCTTCAACCCAGACATCGAAGGGTTTCTTAGCTAATGAGTATTCGATCATCCACGGCATGTACTGAGACGGATGCTTAGTCGTGGCTCCCGGCCCCACCAGCGTCGGAAACCTCACTGCTCTAAAGTCTAGTCCAAACTTCTTTGCGTAGAAACGTCCGAGATGTTCAGCGAAAAGCTTAGTTGAGCCATACATGGTCTCGGGTTTCTCAACAGCTGACTCATTTATTATGGTTCGTTTACGCGGACCATAAACCCCTAAGGTACTTGCGAATATGACCTTCTCACTGCCGAAGAGTCTTGCCGCCTCTAGGATATGCATTGTCCCATTCGCATTGACTCTGTACGCCGCCCAAGGGTTAGCTTCAGATGGCAGGCTAAGCATTCCCCCCAAATGAAAAATGCTCTTGACTTCATGATCCTTGACGGCGTTGAAGACTTCGGACCAGTTTCCTAGGTCGCCACGCATTATGCTTACCTTGTTCTTTATTGATTCCACAGCCGCGTAACTGGGCGCTACATCAAAGAGTACAACTCTTTCCCCTCTTTGAACAAGCATCTTGGCGAGTTCGCAGCCAAGGAAACCTGTTCCACCCGTGACTAGGCTCGCCACGAATGCACACGCTCATCTTACTTTCTGGCGAGATCTCTCTCGCCAGACCTCTGACTTAAAGTCGTTGCTTGTGACACAGAATAACTTCTTGGAGGAATGATGTTTTGCGTCGCCCTCTTCAGATGCCGACTCCAAAGCGAGCGATGCGAGAAGCAACAAGATGTATTTGGGCCAGTTTTCCGCTTCCCCTCTACTTCTTGGATAAGCCAGCGAATTCCCTTGTTTAGTTTCACCAACAGAAGCCCAACTTCATATAAGGTTTAGAAGCGGGCAATCTACGCCTAGATTGCTCCGAGTTGGATTTATGGCGGCGAGGCCACAATGGATAGAGAGATAGAACACGGTTCAGAGGCGGTGATCGTTCAGTTTGAAGAGTGACCTCTTGCTAGAAGCAGTGAACATCTCCAAGAACTTTGGCAGCGTCAAGGCTCTGGATCGGGTCAATTTCTCAGTGCATCGTCAAGAGATAGTTGGATTGTTGGGAGACAACGGAGCAGGTAAATCGACCTTGGTAAAGATAATCTCTGGTTTCCACCAGCCTGACAATGGTGAGTTGCTCATTGAAGGAGTGAAGACCGAACTAAGGTCTCCCGCAATGAGCAGGAGGTTGGGCATCGAGACCATTTACCAAGAACTCGCCCTTGTGGATGATCTTAGTATTTACCGGAACATGTTCCTCGCCAAAGAATTGAGGAGGAGGCGTCTCGGGGTACTGAACCTTCTCGACGACAAGAGGATGCGGGAAGAAGCAGAGAGGGCGCTAGGGGATCTCAAGATAGATATCTCGTCCGTTAGAGATCCCGTCAGGTTCCTGTCCGGCGGCCAGAGACAGAGTGTTTCCACAGCAAGGGCGGTAATGAGCGATGCCAAGCTCTTCCTCATGGATGAACCGACAGCGGCACTGGGTGTAGCTGAGTCTAGACAGGTTCTCAGCATAATAAGAGAGCTAAAGAATAAGGGGAAATCTGTTGTCGTGATAACTCATAACATTAGGCACATAGTCAGTATCTGTGACAGAGTCGTAATAATGAGGAGAGGGAAGGCAGTCGCAGACATGGCGGCACAGGGACTTTCGGTTGATGATGTCGAGGACATGATTGTCGGTAACTAGCCTCTTTGGAGGCGCCCAGTTCTCAGAGGACAGAACTATCGACTTCTCAGCTTGTAGATTTTTTGGTTCAGTATCGCCGTCACGACTAAGACCGTTCCCGAGACACCCTCGAACCAGTATGAAGTCACTCCGGCTATGTTGACTCCGATGAATATGGTTCCAAGAAGCAGAGCTCCAAGCAGGCTCCCGATGACCGTTCCACTTCCTCCGTAGAGTGCGGTTCCCCCAACAACAACTGCGGCTATAGTCTCCAGCTCCAGTCCCGTCCCTGAAAGGCCCGCGGCCGAGTTTATGTGTGTTAGATTGATCAATCCTGAAAGTCCTGCGAGAAAAGAGCACAGAATGAAATTCATTATCTTCACACGTGCGACGTTAACTCCCATCGCTGCAGCTGATGCTCGGTTACCTCCAACCGCCAAGCTCCAATTGCCGTGTGTCGTCTTGGATAACAGCAGCTGACAGAGGATGACAATCGCGACAAGCCATAGGATGTTATCCGTGATCCCGAAGATACTTCCGTTACCCATTACAAACTGAAAGAGCCGGTCGGTCGGAGGAATCTCCGTGTACCCATTTGAAACCACGAGCGCTAGAGTCAAGAAGAGGTACCCCGTTCCGAGGGTGGTGATGAACGAATTCACCCCGACTTTGACCACGACAACTCCGTTTAGGAGTCCAGCCAAGCAGGCGATACCCAAAGAAAGCGCCGTAGCAACCCATACATTCATTCCCAGAGACGCCCAGTGGAAGGCCGCAACTGCTGTCAGCGCGAATACGGAACCTACCGAGAGGTCGAAGTCGCCGGAGACCATGAGCACGGTCATTCCAGCTGCGACAAAACCAATTGGCGAGGCATAGGTCAAGATGGTGTTCCAGATAGGAAAGGTGAAGAAGAAACTGGAAAAAAAGGAAAGCACGGCGCATATTACTATTATGGCAGCGACGGCAGAGATCTCCTTATAGAGAAGTATCTGCCGCAGACGCTTGCCTAATCGTTGGTTCATGCGCGTAGGTGAAAACCTATCTAGGCCGCCCCGACGTACTTTGACGATGCATTTTGTACGAACAACTGAGCGTTAGTGCTGTCTATAACCCCAGCTCCCGTGGCCGAATTCCACGGCCTGATAAGGCCCCCCGATAGTTTGTACGCGAGAAGCGTAAGGGCTGCTTGGGGAACACAGATGTATGGCTGCTGATTCGCGAGTGCATAGAATGTGCCATCGGCAACCGCTGCAAGAGCATCGGATGTCACGTCGAAACCCGCAGCAATGACCTTGCCTTTGAGGTTCAGCTTACGCACGGCTCCTGCTAGTCCCATACTCGCTACGCCATCGACCCCCAATGCGCCCACCACACCAGGGTGTGAAGTTAGATATGATTCCACCAGCGGCTCAGCTTGATCAACTGTGCTAGGGCCAGCCATGTGCTCGGTACAAGTAAACCCAGCCGCCTCTAGAACATCCTTGTAACCCGTCGCTCTTGTCTCTTCATCGGGCGCGCCCGGACGAGAAAGAAAGATTGCTACTTCCGCGCCCTTGGGAGGACTGAGAGCCTGAATTTGTGGAAGAATATCTGCGGCTACCATCGTGGCGAGCAAGCGCATATCAGTTCCGATATAAGCGAGTCTGCCAGAGGGGTGTGGATCTGTCAAACTGTTGGCATCATCCACGATGCAAGAAACGACAGGTACTCCTTGTGATATCGCCTGCTTTGTAAGTGGGAAAAATGAGGGATCTACTTCCTCAATCATGATTCCGTCTGGCTTCTCAGCGATAGTCGCACTAAAGATGTCGGCCATTGACTTGAAGTCGAGTCCTGTAACCCCTGTGATCTTCATATTAATGTTGAGCAACGACGAGGTGTCGGGTACTGAAGCCTTGACTGGAACAGTAAAAGAGCCATTGAGATCCGCGAAAATGGCAACGATAGTTGCCAGAGGCGAAGCTACCGTTGATACGGTCGTTGACACCGTCTGGGTAGCCGTTTCTGTAACTGTAGCAGGGACGCCTCCCGGTGCCGTGACGGTTGTCGCAACACCAGAGGGCTTGGCCAAATAGCCCGCTGCGCCCCCTATGACTAATCCGGCAATAGCGCCTCCAGCATACTTTACCCAATCTCTTCGAGCAACACCTTGCTGTTCTTTCGTCATAACCAGATCAACGAATGACAGCTGGCCTTACTTTTTTATTTAAGACTGACGGAGTTCAACAACTAGTTCTCAATGCCTAATTTGTTGGAAATGCTCGTCAGGAGGGACATTCTTTTCAAGCCGAGGATCAGTTTTTACTTGAACAGATCTTTCAACACGGGAACAACGCTTCTGCCACACGTCTGAATGAACCTATTCTGGTCTGGGCCGAAGTTTGTGAAGGTTAGGTGTGAGAAGCCGAGGCGAAGGATTTCCTCAGCCTTTTTTATCAAAGGCTCGGGGTCTGTTGCTATCAACCATAACTTCGAATAGTCTTTCCTATTGACGAGACTTCCCAACGCTTCGATCATTCTTGGATCGCAGACGTTTAGCTCAAAGAATCCTGGGACTAGGTTTGCAGCCTTCCTACCACAGCTCTCCAAAGCATTATCGTAGTCGTCATCATAGGAGCAGGGTAGAATAACACACTTTTTGATCGACTTTGGATCACGCCCAGCGTCTTTCGCGCCTTGGTCCAACGCGGGGAACAGTCTATCCTTCACGTGATTTCCGCCTCCACCAACCCCGCCCACGGCTGATACATGCGTGAAAAAGCCATCCGAATATTTGCCCGCAAGCCTCGTCCCAACCGGGCCATTCGACGCTATGAACATCGGGACGGGATCCGTGGGTTTATCGTAGAGATTTGCTCTATTGAGGCTATAATAGGTGCCCTTGAAGGATACGAAGTCCTTTGTCCACAACAGCCTGATGATCCTTACCGCCTCTTCGAAGCGCGCAAGCCTTTCCGCCAGCGGAGGCCATTCATAACCGAGGGGGACTTCATTCATGGCCTCCCCTGTGCCGAGACCGAGTATGATCCGCTTCGGATACATTGCGCCGAGAGTTGCAAATGCCTGAGCGACAATTCCAGGATGGTATCTAAGGATTGGGGCAGTTACAAGTGTCCCGATGATCGTTCGTCTAGTGGCCTGTGCGGCTGAAGCGATCAGAACCCATGTGAATGCTTCATGGGAACCTGTATGTGACCATGGATGAAAATGGTCGCTGACCCATATGTTGTCGAAACCTTCGTTGTCAGCGAGCTTCGCCTGCTTAAGCACTTCGTTGACATGCCAGAGGTCACAGTCAAGTGTCATGCCGAACGAGGGCGTAGCGTAACTCATAGGACTCTCTCCTAGTAAGCAACTAGGGGGGATACAGCGTGCAGCAAGTCAATCCTCCATCAACAGGCAGAGCCACTCCCGTAATAAAGTCAGATAGATGTGATGCAAGGAAAAGGGCCGCATTCGCGATTTCCTCAGGTTTACCCATTCTACCGAGCGGATGTCTTTTGATTGTTTGCTCTATAGCCTGTTGGCTCATGGCCTTGTATAATAGAGGTGATGGGAAAGTGCCTGGACAGATGCAATTTACATTGATATTATACTGGCCGAGCTCGGTCGCTAAAGACCTTGTAAGACCAACAACTGCGTGCTTAGATGAGCTGTAGTGAACAACTCTTGCAACACCCAAGAGTCCGGCCCCAGCAGATACGTTGACGATCTTTCCACTCCTCTTCTTCATCATCACCTTCATGACCGCTTGGCAGCAGTGCCAAGTACCATTGAGATTGACATCCATGACCCTCTTCCACTCCTCCACTGGAATATCCTCCGCTGCCGTAACGTAAAAGATCCCGGCACAGTTCACCAGAATGTCGATTGTACCGAACCTCTCCACAGTTGATTGAACAAGCTTGCCTACCTTTTCCGGGTCGGTTACATCCAATACGAAGCTCATAGCTTCTCCCCCAATCGTCTTTGCTCTCTCCTCAACCACCTTGGCTCCTTCAGAATTCATATCTGCAACAACGATCTTTGCGCCTTCACGCACGAAGGTAAGGCACGTGGCCTCGCCCAGACCACTCGCACCCCCTGTGATTATCGCCGTCTTGTTTTCCAACAACATAGTTTTGTCGAAGAAGAATTTGAAAGAGACAGTCATTTATGCATTATCTTCAACGTCGCAGAAATTGGCGACATCTCGGGCGTCTCGTTGAAGCGTAGCTTATCCGGAAAAACCCAAGCTGCATAACACGGAACTTGCCTTGCCCGAAATCATTCAGAAAGACAGCAGGAGTATCGCCGAGTACATTCGCAAGTACGTCCACCTTGACGAAGTTAGATGGCACGTGGCATTATTAGATTAGAATCGTTTTCTCCTCAGGCCCGTGACGCGAGAGTCTTGCCGAGAACGTGGCTTAGCCTCCTATCGATTCGTCACCGCCAAGCATCCGTTGATGCTCGAACCAGTAGGCATAGTATATGTCAGCAAGCAGGACGCGAAGTTCCCAAAAGAGGTCTCGTCTCCCGAACATATATATTACCGGACTACGGTTGGCCCGATGCTAGATTCGGTGGATTTCTTGTCGCAGGGACTCAAAGCTTCGGCTGTCAGCGAGATCGAGATAGAGGAAATACTCCCGACAACTATGAGCTTGAGATCTTTGGACGAAAGGGCTGTCGGCGAACTGATGGAGTCGATCCGGTTCAACGGGTTACTGCAACCAATCACCGTAAGACATGTTGACGAGAAACGGTTTAGACTCGTCTTTGGATCCCACAGACTTGAGGCCGTAAGAAGGCTGGGGTGGAAGAAAGTGCCTGCCATCGTGAGAGAGATCTCCGACGAAGAAAGCTTCTTGATGAACGTGACTGAGAACCTGCAGAGAAATGTCTACGTGAGCCCAGTTGCTGAGGCCAGAGGGTACAAGCATCTGATCTCCAAAGGCTGGACCATAGGCGACATAGCTAGGAGAATTGGAAAGAGCGACAGCTACGTCTGCAATAGAATGAGAGTCCTTGAGCGACTTCACCCTGAGCTGCAGAAGCAGATGGAATTTCCACGTGGAAACCCGTATCTAACGTTGTCCCACGTGGAACACCTATCCACGATACGGGAACCTTGGCGTCAGCTTGAACTGGCCAGTCTGGTCCGTGAGCGACATCTTTCCCTTCGCCAGCTGGAAAGGCTTACGCGAAAGACCGGGAAGAAAGCGATACGGAACAAGTGCCTATGCAGCGAGTGTGACCGGTACGATTGTGGCCTGCACAGTGAGCCAAATCACCTGCAATGTGAAGCCAACAAGGAACTTGTGAAGCGATTTGTAGAGGCTACCAATTCGAGGGATTTCGACGCTTATGATGAAATCTGCGACCGAAACTATGTCTGGCACATATTTGTCTTGCACACCTACTCTAGTACGATCGTACACAGTGAGATGCACGGACTCGAGAGTTTCAAGAAAACTGCAGCGCAGTGGCTCCTGAGCAATCCCGACTTGAAACTGATTGTAGGAGACATGATTGCCGAGGGGGACCGCATGGCGGTCCGCTACACAATGAAGGGATCAAATTCCGATAACAAGACAGTATCAAGATCATCGATATGCATCTACAGAATCAAAGACGGAAAGCTTGCAGAAGAGTGGAAGCTGGACGACGAATTCAGACCAGTAGAGTACGAAGGCTGGATAGAAGATCGCAGATGATACCACGCGACAATGACTCGATGACGATCCTGGCGTCGCGTACATCGACTAGTTTTTTTGTCTCTTGATATGGTGCGAAAGTCGTGTAGACCTCGAATCTCCTGTTTTCTCCTCCGAACAGAAATGCTATACGACCATGCTTCGAAGCCACTTCAGTGGATTACTGGGCTCCGATTCGGCTCTAAACACCCTCCACGTCTTATCCTACCTGTTCAAGCCAACGAAGTTCGTTTTCTCGCATCATGATGATTCATTCCTCCGGTATTGCCACTTGCGAGTGGCATTGTTCACAATGCTAGACGGCACGCTCGCCTGTGATTCTTGCGAGTTCCACAAGTCCACGCCAACTCCAGCCTTTCTTGAGTACTTCCGGCGAAATCTGGACTTCTATTGCATCATGGTCCCTCTTGAGAACTCGACCTAACAATTCGTTCCAAAGTAGTTTTGGTAGGTTTGAATGTTGTCTGTTTGGTCCGTAAAGGGGCTCGGTTCACATGTCCCTAGACCGGATTGCTACCTGCTTTCCAAGATCCTCTCCGGGTACTTCTTTTTGGGCATCTTCTGGGTTAGCAGATCGGGGTGCTCCTCGACTGTCTTCTTGAATCTCTCAATAGTGCCTGGATGCAGCTCATCCGGATCTATGTTGACATCAATCACTGCAGGTTTTCCCGAGTTGAACGCATTTCTCAACGCGTCTTCTATTTCGGTTGGCTTTTCTACCCGCTGTCCGAACACGTGGCAAGCTTCAGCAAACTTGACGAAGTCCATGTCATAGAGGTTAGGCCCGGTCGAAGCGTAGCGTCCAGGCTCCCACAAGCCTCCATAGCCGAATTTGCAGACATAATGTGCGATAGCGCCGAGCGTCCTATCGTTGAGGATGAACCAGACGACAGGGATAGTGTAGGTGCTGGCCGTAACGACTTCCTTGCAAAGCATGTGGAAAGCCGCATTTCCGATAACGTCGACAACTTGTCTGCTTGGCGCTCCCAGTTTTGCTCCTATAGCAAGGGCGAGGCTCGCGCCCATCGAAGTGTGACCCCCATCCACGAAGAAAGTTCTCGGCAAGTATGTTCGGAGATAGCGCTCTGTCCAAGTCAGATTGTTACCTGCATCGGTGAGCACTATTGCATCTCTGTCCAAGAACTCTCTAAGCTCCTTGAGCGCGCGTTGTGGTTTTATGGGCGTGGACTGTGACGACATCTGGTCTTCTTCATAGTATTTCGCATCGCCCTTGAGCTTCAGTACTTCACGGGTGCGATCTCTTCGGAGCTCTTCCAACGCTTTTCGCTTGGAAGGGTCCATCTGGGCGAGAAGACGCTTGACGTGCTCTATCAGATCCGCAAGGACGAGTCTTGCGTCCCCGACTATGCCTACAGAAACCGGATAGTTCTTTCCGATCTCGGTTGGATCTATGTCAACCTGTATGAGTTTCTCTCCGCCGAAATCGGCAGCCCAGGTCCACGTCGTATACATGTGGAAAACGGTGCCTATTGCCAACAGAACATCGGTCTTGGCTTTGTTAAGGGTAAGGTTGGCGGGATCGTGTCCAAAGAATCCTGCGCATCCCAGTGCGAGAGGATTGTCTTCAGGAAAGGCACTCTTCCCCATAAGAGTGGTAGCCACGGGAATCGACAACAGCTCACTAAGCTCCATGAGCTCACGAAAAGCTCCAGCCTGTACAACTCCTCCTCCTGCCAAGATTGTCGGCGTTTTGGCCTCGACGAGGGCCTCAGCAGCCTCGTGGATCTTTCCTAGGTCACCCCTGACCGTACAAACTGGTCGATAGGCGCTTGAACTAAGTACCTCAGCATCGACCTCTGGCATGAAAACATCAAAGCACATATCGAGCAAAACCGGCCCAGGCCGGCCGGAGTACATTATCCTAAAAGCTCTCCTAACGGCTTCGGGAACAAGTTCAGGGCGAAAGATCGTCTTTGCCCACTTCGTCACCGGCTCAGCCATTTCGACTTGTGAAATGGTCCGCGGACCCCACCCCGACGCATCTTGGATGCCCATCCTTCCGAAATGAAGAGTAGGTGCGTTACTAACGACTGCCAAAAGAGGTATCGAGTTCTGATAGGCAGGATGCAGTCCGGACAATACGTTTACAGCACCAGGACCCACGGTGCCCCCCACCATCTGAGCTTTGCCAGTCACCATTGCATAGCCCGTTGCTTCAAAGGACGCACCTTGTTCGTGTCTCGAGAGAATCGTCTTGATGTACGGATAGTCGTACAACTCATTGA
>Ga0187771_10001384_pt1 | contig 16127 bp, 14 predicted proteins | sample 0116_SJ02_MP15_1_FD_133139 | JGI IMG/M metagenome (GOLD analysis project Ga0187771, IMG submission 133139) | Tropical peat soil microbial communities from peatlands in Department of Meta, Colombia - 0116_SJ02_MP15_10_MG | ecosystem: Environmental > Terrestrial > Soil > Wetlands > Peat | place...
CAGACCCAAAGGTTGCTAATGGTGTACCCCATAAATGGAACTATGTTTGGAAATGATTATCCCCAGCAAAATAAGCTATCCAAGTGCTCTTTGAAATATAGCGTTATTTCTGTGGTGCACCACTAAGGAGGTCCTTCGATGCCCAAGATTTTGCTGAAGGTTGTGGAGGAGTCTTGCATTGGATGTGAGAAGTGCGCAGAGGTCTGCCCGGTTTTAGCGCTTGACTTCGACGAAGAAAAAGAGAAGGCCTTTGTCATGGATGAGACGGCGTGTATCTGCTGCCGACAGTGCCTCGAGGTTTGTCCTGTTGAGGCAGTTATTCTTGAGGGCGCTTTTACGGAAAAGGATATCCTTATGGACTCGGATATGATTCGAAGGAGACATGGGTAGCCCTTTCAAGAGAAAGAGGAATAATTTTCAAGGAGGTCATATGAAATTATCGGGACCCGGTAAACCGCTTGAAACAGACGTTCTCGTCGTAGGAAGTGGTATGGCTGGCTTGAGGGCTGCTATTGAGGCCAAAAGATCGGGGCTGAAAGTTCTTCTGGTGGACAAGAGTCTTCTCGGCAGGGCATCGAGTTCGATCTATGCAGGCGGCCTCGGACTGGAAATCCTTCCTAAATATCTTCCCTATCACGGGGCCACTGAAAAAAAATTTGCAGATTATTTCAACGGAACGATCGAGCAAGTCTTTAAGAAGATGCTTCAGGAAGGCGTTTCTATTGGCTGGGGTTATCCCTACATTGATAATCAGAGGATCCTGATGACCGTGGCCTGCGATTACAAATTGAGACAGGACGAGCTTCGAGATTTTGGTGTCGAGGATCCTTATTCTCAGCATTTCATTGGCCGGCCGGTTTCCATGGGAGCTCCCATCATTCTTCCGATGATTGACTATTTTAAGAAGATCGGCGGCAAGACAATGGAGAAGACGGTGATGACCGACCTCATCCGTCAGGGAGATCGAATCGTGGGCGCTATCGGATTTGAGATGGGGCGTGGGAGATGGACCGTCATTTTAGCGAAGGTCACGATCATCGCCACAGGAGGATGCGCCCAGGTCTATAAAAGAACCTATTCTCCCACGCGAATAACAGGGGATGGATACGCCATGGCTTACCGGGCAGGGGCAGAATTGTGGGAGATGGAGATGGTCGGATTTTGCAACTGGACCATTGCTGAGCCGAAGTGTCCTCAATGGTGGATTCCCTTCTCCTATGGAAGAGTTTCAGGAAAACTGAGAAATGGATTGGGGGAGCCTTTTTTTGAGAGGTATGCCAAGGAGAACGGATGGTTAGGTCCCAAGGCGACGTTGAGTGACAATGATGGGATGGACAAGCGATACGGAAAACCGTTGACAGAAATGGACCACTATTTCTGGAGAGCCTGCTCCATGGAGATACGGGAAGGCCGGGGAGAAAATGGAGCAGTCCTCCTGGATTTGAGGAATGTTCCTGAAGAACGGTGGTATTATGAAAATGATGGAATTACGGCACTGAATGAAATGAGAAATTTTGATTGGAAGAACAGACCTCTTCATATCGCCCCTGCTGCCGAGAAGCAGGCAGGCGGGATTTATACCGACGAATACTTTAAGAGCAATATAGAGGGGCTTTACGCCGCAGGAGAGGCAGGTCCAGGTCTCTCGATGCCGTTCTGTATTGTTTCCGGGGCCTCAGCGGGAAGGTATGGCGCTTGGTATTCCAGAGAGGCTGCTCCGGTTCGATTAGGAGATGAAGACATGAAATGGATCGAAAAGAGACAGGAGGAGGCAAGAAAAATTCTGAGCTCGGAATCGAGTGGGATGGGGGATCCCCGGAGCATCAAAAAGGATATCAAGGAGACGATGTGGAACTATGTGGGTACCTTGCGGACCGAGGCTGAATTGGACAAAGGGCTTCAAGAATTGGATCGCATTGAAAAGGAACGGCTTCCCCTGTTATTTGCGAAAGATATGAGAGGCCTCCGTGAAGCCTTCGAAACGATCAACATGGTGACGGTTTCCAAAGCGATTGCCGAATCGGCGAAACTCAGAACCGAAAGCCGGGGAATGCACCAGAGATTAGATTATCCGAAAGAGGACAATGCCAACTGGCTTAAGAATGTTTTTGTCAAAACGTTGCAAGGGAAAATGCAATTATTCACGCGCCCTGTAAATTTAATTTGGGAAGAACCAGAATAGGGGATTGAGGGGAATGAACGATGCTCAATTTTAAGTACGAAATAGACACAGACAAATGTATCGGTTGTGAAAAGTGCGCAGAAGTATGCCCCACGCTGGCTATCGATTTTGATGGAGAGAAAAACAAGGCTTTTGTCCTAAATATCGATCAATGCCTGATCTGTCACCAATGTTTGGAGGTTTGCCCGGTGGATGCCATCAGAATGGAAGGGGGGCTGTGGCAAGAAGACATTCGTATTGCGCGCTCATCCACGGAATAAAGTCCCTGGCTTTCTGCGAAGGTGGGTAAGCTCAAAGAGGTGAAGCATGGCAAGGGAACTGGAGGGGATCAATTGGCCGGTATCAACGAAGGAATTGGAACGAAGATGGACATCGGTGCGCAGAATGATGCGCGATCAGGGAATTGATATAATCATTATACGTAGCAATAGCGATTATGAGGCGGGGTACGTGAAATGGTTTTTGGATATCCCCGCAGTCAATGGTGTCCCCGTTCTGGTTATTTTTAAGGTTGACGAGGACATGACCGTCATCAGTCACGGTCCACATCCCCCTGATGAGCCTCGTTGGCCAGGTCCCCCAGGTGCATTGCGAGGTGTCAGGCAACAGTTAAACGCCCCATTTCATCCATCTCTTTGTTACACCAGTGACTATGATGGGAGGTTAGCTGTTGCAGAGCTGAAGCCGAGAGGGAAATGTCATATCGGCTGGGTTGGCCTTGGAAATATCAGTGCGAATTTTTACATCTATATGACAGCGAATCTGTCTGAAGCCATCTTTGTTGATGCCACCGGTATGGTCGATGAGATCAAATCAATTAAAAGTGACGAGGAGATTGAACTGATCAAGAGGGCAGCTGTCGTTGCGGACGAGGGGATGAAGGCCGCCATTGACGCGGTCAAGCCAGAGATGCGAGACTGTGACGTTTACGCTGAAATCGAACGTCGGGTCATTCAACTGGGCTCCGAACAGCAGATTGCTGAGTTGGCTTCCGGTTCATTTGGTACACAAGTGCCGACTTTGCTCACCCGCCATTTTATGCAGAGAAAGCTTCAAGAGGGTGATCAGATGAACCTGATGATTGAGGTGAATGGTCCGGGGGGGATGTGGACTGAACTGGGAAGGACGATCTGCATTGGAAAAGTGTCGAAGGAGCTGGAGGCGGCTTGGGACGGATCGAGAACGGCCCAGCGCTATGCCGCAAGCGTCTTAAGACCAGGAGTGGATGCCAAAGAGGTTTGGCAGAAATTCAATGAATACATGGTGAGGGAGGGGTATTCAAAAGAAGGAAGGATATTTGCTCACGGTCAGGGATATGCAGCGATGGAAAGACCCTGCATGAGCCCGGACGAATCGATGGGGATCAAGCCTGGAATGCATATCGCCATCCATCCCACCGTGGCCATGGAAAAGGCGCGGGCGTGGTGCAGTGACAACTATATTGTCGGAGAGAAAGGGGTTGGCGAAAGGCTCCATAAGACACCTCAAGAGATTTTTGTTGTGTAGGCGACGTCCAAGCTGAGAGAGAGTGGGGAGGTCATTTTAGACCAAGGCAAGTTGGGAACATCACATTAAACGAAAGGAGGATTCAGGATGGACCGGAATAAGAAGAGGGATGAACCGACTTTATCTAAAAAGGGTTTAAATCGGCGAGATTTCTTGAAAATGACGGGAGGAACGCTCGTTGGCAGCAGTTTGCTTTTGGGAGGTTCATTGCCCGGGAAGGTGTTTGCCCAGAAAAAAACGGAAGAAGCGATTCCGGATATCGATATCCTCTATATAGAGCAAGGAGGAACCGAGGCGCTGAGGTTAATGACAGATGCCTGGGGAAAACTGGGTCTGAAGGTCAATCCCACAGTGCAACCGGCCCACATTGTGGTCCCGAGAGCCTATGATCGTGAATACGAACACGTTGTGTATTGTTTTTGGAGCTCAGCACCGGAGAGACTCGATGCAGCTTTTTGGCTATCAGAGTTCTATCATTCACGAAATGCTGAGAAGGGGAAGAGGAATTGGGGGCAGTATATTAATCCCAAGGCGGATCAGCTTATTGATGAGCAGGAATCAGAACTTGACACAGAAAAGAGGAGGGATCTGATATGGAAGATTCAGGCCGAAGTGGCGAAGGACCATCCCATCTGGTACGTGATCCACGATCAAATTTTTACAGTATACAATTCCAAGAACTGGAAGGGAGTGGTGAACATGCTGGGATGTCCACCGAATCGCGCAGATGCCCCGTGGACGCTGATAAATATGGAGCCGAAAGGCCAAAGCAAAATCTTTCGTCTGGGCTTCACGATAGACCTGACCGGACAAAATCCCTTCACCCAGGCAAATGCAAGCAGTCAGGGGCTCATCCGGTTGGTCTACGATCGGTTTGTGCAAATCGCTCCAGATCTCAAACCGGTTCCGTGGGCTGCTGAGTCATGGAACTGGGTCAACAAGAGCACCCTCGACCTTAAGGTCCGAAGGGGAATGAAGTTTCATGATGGAAAGCCTGTGACTCCTGAGGATGCGGCATTCTCATTTGAATATCTTCTAAAGCATCAAATGCCTCGATACGGGACTGTCACCTCCAACCTGAGCGCGGTGAAACTCCTCGATGACGGATCCGTTCGGCTCTCTTTGAAAAAGCCCTCCGCATCCTTTGTGGGTTCGGCCCTGACCTACGCCCATATTATTCCCAAACATATATGGGAGAAGGTCGAAAAGCCCATTGATTTTGAAGATCCCCAGCTTATCGGAAGCGGTCCTTTTAAGATTACAAGTTGGAAGAAGGGGGAGAGATATTTCTTTGAGTCTCATAAGGATCACTTCTCAAAGCCCAAGATGGATGGTTTCTATCTTATTCTGATTCCGTCGCTGGAATCCCAAATTGGTCTTCTGGAATCCGGCGAAATTGACATGATAGAAAATAAGCTCCTTACCTATAGTCTTTGTAAGGACCTGACCAAGAAGCCAAACCTAAGTTTTGTATCGACGGATAATCCCGCCTTTTTCGAAATGCGACCTAAGTGCACGACGAGGCCTTTTAACGATGTGGAATTTCGGAGAGCCCTTCATCACGCCATTCCGAAGGAACAGATAGTCAAAATTGCCTACGAAGGCCAAGGGGTAGTTGGACACAATACGCCTATCACCCCGAAGAATAAGTACTGGCATAATCCTAAGATACCGTTCGTGGATTTCAACCTTGAGAAATCTAAAGCCATCCTCAAAAAGGCAGGGTATTCATGGAATGAAAGAGGAAGGCTTTGTCTTCCCAAAAAGGCGTAAATGGTATCAGGATCTGAATGCAAAGTGCTCATGTCCGATATGGGGTTTGCCGGCTTTATGAAGATTGCCAAGATGGACGGGGTGTGAAGAGCCATGCCCGCTGGGCATGGCTCTTCACACAGATCGACAACTGTTGGAAAAAATCACAGAGGACCGTTAATGCAAAGAGTGATGAATGAGCGGGGTAGTGGGTGCGCGCCTTTGTTCTTAATCGATTTGTCCAAACGTTAATTACGCTATTTATCGTTTTGACAATGCTTTTCTGCCTTTTCCGTATTATGCCTGGAGATCCCACCGTCCTCATGTTGCACGGGGATCTTAGAGTGGAGGATAGACAATACTTTCTGGCCAGGTGGGGTTTAAATCAGCCCATGTACAAGCAATACGTTATCTATGTGAAGAATTTCCTAATGGGGGATTATGGGGGCTCATTCTATTACAACAAACCCGTCATCGATGTCCTCGGGGAAAAGATTGTGAATTCGGTCGTTCTGATGGGGACTTCCATTGTTATCGCCATTTTCTTGGGCGGTCTCTTGGGAGCGTTGTTTGGATGGAGACGCAGTGGATGGATGGAAAAGATTGGGATCACCGGGGCACTTGTGCTGAGATCGATGCCGATTTATTGGATGGGGATTCTAATCCTCTCCGCATTCTCGTTCTGGCTTGGCTGGTTTCCTGGAAGAGGAATGCACTCACTCACTTTCTCGGCCAAGAGCTTTTTGGCAAACTATTTTTCCTTGGATTTCCTGAAACATTTGGTTCTCCCTCTCTTATGTGCCATTTTCAGCTACTTGTCGGACCCGCTGATGATCATGCGGAGCTCAATCCTCGAGGTGTACGGGGAGGATTTTATTGAGATGGCAAAGGCAAAGGGACTCAAGGAATGGGAAGTGATGATCAAACACGGGATGAGAAATGCGATCTTGCCTCTCATCACATACACCTCCCTCTTGGTGGGTTTTGCGTTCGGCGGACAGCTGCTTTTGGAGATCGTTTTTTCATGGCCGGGGATTGGAAGAGAGATGGTTCTGGCGGTATCGCATCAGGACTATCCGGTCTGTCAAGCCTCTTTTTTCCTGACGGCAATGGTTGTCATCGTTATGAATCTCGTCATTGATATACTCTATGTGTATCTCGATCCGCGGATTGCCTATGGGAAGAGATATTAGTTTACATGGCCATCGTTTCTGAAGATTATGAATAGGAGAATTCCAGATAGAAGAGAACCCGATGCTCAGTAAATCAAGAACCCATGAATGGATCATTTATTGGAGAAGAATAGAGGAGGTCCTGCGTATCATCTTCAAAGATTCCTTGGGTGCGACGGGATTCATTTTCCTGGGCGTCTTTATCGTGATTGCCATTTTCGCCCCTCATATAGCCCCTTTTGATCCCTTTGAAGTTTTGTACGATCATCATGGAGCCATCATAAGATTTCACCCCCCTTCAAGAGATTTTTGGTTTGGGACAACGCAGTTTGGCCACGATGTATTCTCTCAGGTGATTCATGGGTCTCGTGTTGCGATTGCTGTTGGATTTTTGTCAGCATTGTGCATCGTGTTGATAGGGACGAATATCGGTTTGATTTCGGGGTATTACGGAGGCTGGATTGACGGTTTCCTCATGCGTACGACCGATGTGTTCTATGGGATCCCCTTCCTTCCCTTTGCCATTGTGTTGATCAGCCTGAGTAAGCCGAGCATTGGGATGGTGGTATTGGTGATTAGCCTGCTGATGTGGAGAACCACAGCAAGAGTAATCCGCTCTCAGGTCTTGACCCTGAGGGAAAGGAAATTTGTTCATGCAGCAAGGTCATCCGGAGCCAGTGATTTGAAGATCATCTACCTCCATATTGGCCCCAACATCTTGTCGATGACATTTCTCTACATGGCCTTTGGAATTTCATGGGGGGTGCTGGGAGAGGCGAGTTTGAGTTTTATCGGTTTAGGAGATCCTTATTTGGTCAGTTGGGGCAGGATGCTCAATGAGGTGTTTATATCAGGGCGAATGATGCGCGCCTGGTGGTGGACGCTTCCTCCGGGCGCATGTATCTCATTGCTGGTTGTTGGATGCTTTATGATTGGACGGGCATTTGAAGAGGTTGCGAATCCGCGGTTGAAAAGAGAGTAGCATGGTTCTGCTTGAGGTCAAGGATGTCAGAGTCTATTACAAAACCCGGAAAGGGATAAGGCAGGCCGTGGACGGGGTGAGTTTTACGGTGGAGCAGGGAGAGAGCTTGGGGTTGGCGGGCGAAAGCGGGTGTGGGAAGACGACCATCGCCAAGGCGATAATAAGGCTCCTGGCTCCCAATAGCTATATCTCTTCGGGAGATATCTTGTACAAAGGACATTCTTTGACAGGGTTGACGGAATCGATGGTACGGGAGATTCGCTGGAAAGAGATTTCGATGATACCACAGAGCGCCATGAATGCGATGGATCCTGTGTACAGGGTTGGCGCGCAGATCATCGAAGCGATCAGGAGGCATGAGCCGATCAGAAAAGAGGAAGGCATCCGCCGAGCCTACGATCTTTTTGAGATGGTGGGCCTTCCCCCGGAGCGGTTGCAGGACTATCCTCACCAGTTAAGCGGTGGGATGCGGCAACGGAGTGCCATTGCCATGGCATTAGCCCTTAAGCCCAGCCTTGTGATTGCAGACGAGCCGACGACGGCATTAGATGTGATCACCCAACACCAGATCTTAGAGAAGATCAACGAGTTGCGAAGGGAATTTGGTACTTCGATGATCTTTATCACTCATGATATTTCGGTCATCGCGAATACCTGCGATAAGATTGCCATTATGTACGCGGGCAAGATCATGGAATATGGTTCGTTAGAGAAGGTGATGAGACGTCCCTTCCATCCTTACACGATTGGGTTGGAAAACGCCTTTCTGAGTATCGATCGAGTGGCGGACAATTTAATCTCCATTCCCGGCTCACCACCTGATTTAATCAATCCACCCAAGGGGTGCCTCTTCCGTTACCGATGCCCTTTTGGAGAACCCCTCTGCCTTGAGAATCCTGATTTGATTGAGGTTGAAGAGAGGCATTTCTCTGCTTGCCATTTTCCGAATCGGGTTGAGGAATTTAGAGAGAAGGGAATACGCGAAGAGGTTTGGCAGATAGAATGAGCCAACGAGAGCCTGTTCTAATAGCGAAGGACTTACGAAAATGGTTCCCGCTGAGCAAGGGGTTCTTTCATTCTCTCCTGGGAGAAGAGACAAGATTTGTGAGAGCGGTTGATGATATCTCTTTTGAAATTTATCGAGGGGAAATACTGGGTTTGGCCGGAGAAAGTGGCTCAGGGAAGACAACGGTCGGGGAACTATTGGTTGGTCTGAATAGGCCAACGAAGGGACAGATAAGGTTTAATGGCCGGAATATCGCAGAGCTTCTTGGGTCTGAGCTGAGGGCTTTTCGGCGCCATTCACAGGTGATTTTTCAGGACCCTTATGAATCGCTGAATCCTGGCTATACCGTCTACCGAACGGTGATGGAGCCCTTAAATAACTTTGGGATAGGGAGGAGAGAGGAAAGAGTGGAAAGGATCTCCGAGGCTCTGGAAAGAACGGGGATGAAACCTCCGGAGGAATACTTGTATCGCTTTCCTCATCAGTTGAGCGGTGGCCAAAGACAGAGAATCGCTATTGCAAGGGCAATTGTGGTGGGCCCGGAACTTGTTGTCGCGGACGAACCTGTTTCTATGCTTGATGTATCCGTTCGCGCCGGAATCTTGAACCTTTTGAAAAGATTAAATCAACAGATGGGCTTGACCATATTATACATAACTCACGATCTATCGACGCTGAGCTACATCTGCAATCGAACGGCCATCATGTATTTAGGCAAGATAGTTGAAATGGGCGGCACGACGGGACTCGTCCGTAACCCATTACATCCCTACACGAAGGCCCTTGTCGCCGCTGTTCCTCGAGTGGCCCCAAACGGTGCCAAGCCCCGCGTCGAGATTATCGGCCAAATTGCCTCGCCGATCGATCTCCCGGTGGGATGTCGATTTAGGCCTCGATGCCCAAGAGCGAGAGAAATATGCGAAGAACGGGAGCCTCCACTGTTACCGGTCGGAGAAGAGAGGAGGGTAGCTTGTCATCTCTACTCTTTAAATTAGAGGGAGGGCTTAAGGGGAGAAATGTCGAAATCATTCTGAGCAACATTCTCCATATAGCAGCCGGTGGGTCTTGAGAAACGTCGAAGGGAAAGAGATATGAAGATCAAGAATGTTTTTACGACAATTGATACGCACACCGAGGGGGGGGTCACAAGGATCATTACCTCGGGCGTCCCCAAGCTATCGGGCAAAACGATCACAGAGAAGGTGGAGAGTTTTAGGCGTGAATTCGATGGTGTGCGGAAACTTCTCATGTGCGAGCCTCGGGGACACAGGGATATGTATGGAGCAGTGATCACAGAGTCCACAAATCCTCAAGCCGACATCGGAGTCTTTTTCTTGAAATACAGCGGATATTTGGATATGTGTGTTCATGGGGCGATGGGAGTGGCAGCTGCGGGGCTGGAGACGGGCTTTATTGCTAAACGCCCGGGAAATGCTATTAGACTCGAGACACCAGCGGGGTTGTTTTCGGTTCGAACCAAACGCGGCGGTTTAAAGCCGGAGCCCGTTACCCTTCAGACGAATCCGATCTTCGTCCATACGGAAGAGGCAGGCTTAGATGTTGGGCTAAAAAGACCCATCCCAATCAGCATCGTTTTCAGTGATGTGTTCTTCGTCCTGACGGACGCAAAGAAATTGAATCTAAAGGTCATGAAAGAGAATGTTGGAAAGCTGAGAGAAGTCGGGATGAAAATAGTCGAACTAGCGAATCAGTCTTTTACTGTTTACCATCCCGACAACCCTAACATCCATACGCTGGAGGCGGTGATTTTCTCGGACGACATTGGGAAAAGGCATGGATTGAATATTATGATTTCTAGGAAAGGAGGAATTGATTGGAGCCCTTGCGGTGCCGGCACGGGCGCAAAGATGACGCACCTGTTTGTTTCGAATCGATTGAGATTGAGAGAAGATTATGTCAACCAAAGTCTTATCGGAACGAAATTTACCGGGCGCCTTATTCAGAGGGTGAAGGTCGGGCCTTACAAAGGGGCTGTAGCGGAAATAACGGGTTCCACCTATATCACGGGGATTCATCAGTTCTTGATTGATGAGGACGATCCCTTTGGGGAGGGATTCTCTTTAGGGTAATAAGCGTTGCAAAGATGGCAGCTTAAGGTAAGGTTGGAGACTTTTAAGACTTGGGGAGATGGAAGGAAGTTCAACACGGATTAAGTGCAAAAACCATCAGAAAGGGGGATATGGAGTATGGGTCCGAAAAGATCAATCTCAATAGCAAGGTCGCGAAGACTGGAGTGGCTGATTGTAGCTGCGGTCGGGGTTTGCCTTATACTGAGCCTTAAGGCTGTCCCTTGTATCGGAGCGGAATCCCCCGTTAGAGGGGGAACGCTGGTCTTAGGAAGCCGCATGGATGTTCAAACCCTTAATCCTTTGATGTTTGCATCCGTAGAAGAAAGGCAGGCGGATTACAATATCTTTGATAGCTTATGGTTTATTGGAGTAGGGGGTGAGTTGATCCCTAACCTTGCGAGAGAGATTCCAGCAAGAGAGAACGGCGGAATTTCGGAGGATGGATTGACGTATACCTTTCGTCTCCGCAAGAACGCGAAGTGGCATGACGATGCTCCGTTCACGGCCAAAGATGTGAAGTTCACTTGGGAAACGATCATGAATCCAAGTTTTCGTGCCCAGAACCGGACTGGGCATGATCGGGTAGCCGCGATGGAGATCATTGACAACTACACTTTGAGAGTAAAGCTGAAGGAAAGATACGGCCCATTTGTCAATTCATGGATTGAGACCTTTATCATTCCGGAGCACGTTCTGAGCAGTGTGAAGGATTTAAACACGTGCGAATTTAATAGCAAACCGGTCGGGACTGGCCCTTTCAAGTTTCAAGAATGGGTTCGAGGAGATCACCTGACCTTCACGGCCAATCCCAGCTATCATAAGGGGCGGCCCTACATCGACCGGCTTATCATTAAAATCATCCCTGATACGACCGCTTTTTATCTACAGTTCAAGGCGGGTGATATGGATGTGGTGGGATTGGACGGCATTCCTCCAAGCTTTTATGATGAATCAAAAAAGCTGGAGAACGTGAAATTATATCCCTGTGGCACCAAGTTATTGGAGGTGATTTTCCTCAACCAAAGCAAACCTCTCTTCAAGGACAAGAGGGTTCGACAAGCTCTTTATCAGTCGATTGATAAGAGGCCGATTATTGAGCAGGTCCTCTATGGCATCGGCAAGGAGGCCGAAACCTATATCCCCCCCTTCTCCTGGTACCGGAAGCCTGGGTTAAAAGGTCATCAGTACAACGTGGAAAATGCGAAGAAACTGCTTGACCAAGCAGGCTGGAAGCCTGGGAAGGAAGGGATCAGAGAAAAGGATGGGATGAAATTTGAGTTTGATTTCGCAACAACTGCCGGGACCAAGACGAGGGAAGAATATCAGCAGATTATCCAGCAGCAGTGGCAGCAGATCGGCGTAAAGGCAAACATCAAGAACCTGGCCTCTCCGATGCTTTGGGGAGAATATTATCAGAAGTCACAATTCGATGCAATCTTGGGATCCTTTAATGTCCCCGTTGACCCTGAAATCAGCTTGAGATTTCATAGTCAATCGATTCCGATCGAGACAGGAAAAGGCGCAAACTATATGTGCTTCAAGAATGCCGAATTCGATTCGCTGTTGGAAGCTGGAGCAAGAGAAACGGATCCTAACAAAAGGAAAGAAATCTACTGGAAAATTCAAGAGCTTTTTGTGGACGAATTACCGACGTTACCTCTTTATTTTAGATATTTCGTTTTTGCAACAAAAGCCAAGGTTCAGAATTTTAACCCAAATGGGAATGCCGATGGTGTCACGACGTGGAATAGCCGGGAGTGGTGGATGAAAGGAAAGTAAATTCGGTGATTCGTCTTAGACGAATTAGAAAGCTATCCTGGAGGACCGTTCTAAGATCTGGTTCTTCTCGGATAGCTTGAGAAGAAAAAGAAGGCGTAAACCTGTGGGTCTGTACATTATGCGCCGATTATTGTTTATGGTTCCAATCCTGATCCTCATCTCGATAGTTATCTTTTTCTTGGTTTACATGGCCCCTGGCGGTCCGATGGCAGTCTATGCGACGAACCCTTACGTCAGTGCCGAAGAGCTAAAAAGAATTGGGGAAAGCTTGGGCTTAAATCGGCCTCTGCCCATCCAGTATACGAAGTGGTTTTTGAGTATGGTGAAAGGCGACTGGGGTTACTCCTATATTTCAGGGAGAAGGGTCACCGCTTCTATTTGGGAACGTGTACCGGCAACGCTGCAGCTGACAGGGACCGCTTTCTTTTTTACCGTGATCTTCGGTTTGCCTCTGGGCATCATTGCCGCTCTTCGCCGTAATACTTTTGTCGATTACCTTCTGACATCCGGAGCGGTCGTAGGGCAATCGATACCCGTGTTCTGGCTGGCCATCATGGTGATTTTGATCTTTTCTGTTTTTTTGAAATGGATCCCTCCTGGGGGTATCTCCACGACTGGAATGCCCACAAACATTTTGGATCGGATACATCATCTGGTTGCTCCGTCCCTAGTCCTTTCGACAGTGTATATCGCTATTTGGAGCAGGTATATGCGTTCAAGCCTTCTTGAAGTTCTGCGGCAGGACTATGTTCGCGCTGCACGAGCACAAGGGTTGTCAGAATTTCGTGTGATCTGCCAGCACGCTTTAAGAAATGCCATCCTTCCGATTATTAACCTTGCCGGTCTCCATGCCCCTTTTTTCTTGGCTGGCGCACTGGTCACCGAGACGGTTTTTTCGTGGCCCGGCATCGGCCGGTTGTTCTTCGATTCTCTGAATAATAGGGATTATCCAATTTTGCTGGGTATTTTGTTTATCATCGCCATCATTGTTCTGATGGGGAGCCTTATTGCAGATGTTCTATGTGCCTTCGCTGACCCTCGGATCAGCTATGATTAGGACAGGAACTCGAAGTTATGAAAGTCCGAAAGAGAGCGGATAAGAGAACTGAAGATACGGGATGGAAAATTACCTGGAAAAGATTTCGTCGACATAAGGCGGCGTTGACGGGTGCGGTTTGTCTGAGTGTGATATGTGTTCTTTGCGTCTTCATCTCACTGGTCAGGATGAAAGATCCCTATCAGATTGATGTCTACAAGAGGTTCGTCGTTCCAGGAGCTCAGGGGTTCATCTTTGGGACAGACGAACTCGGTCGAGATATTTTCAGTCGAGTGTTCTATGCTGGGAGGATTTCATTGGCTGTGGGCATTTTCACTGCTTTGATTTCGGTTTTCATCGGCTCGACTTTTGGAATCGTTTCTGGGTATTACGGGGGGAGAACCGACAGCGCCATGATGCGTTTTACGGATGTCATCTTGACCTTTCCCCCAACTTTCTTGCTGCTGATCTTAGCTGCTTTTGTTGGCACCTCTTTGCTTTCAATTATTTTGATCATTTCCCTGACCCGTTGGATGCCGGTGGCACGGATTGTTAGAAGTGAAGTTTTATCCCTTAAAAGGCGTGATTTTGTGGTTGCGGACATTGCAGTGGGATGCTCAGATCTCCATATCATTTTCAAGACTCTTTTGGTCAATGTCATGGCACCGATTCTTATTGCAATGACCTTAACGGTGGCTGAAGCGATTCTCATCGAGTCGACGTTGAGTTATCTGGGGTATGGGATTCAACCCCCTACTGCCACTTGGGGAAATATGCTTAACCAGGCTCAATCTTACTTCAGCAAGGCCCCGTGGTTAGCATTTTTTCCTGGGGCGCTCATTACCATTACGGTCGTCAGTGTGAATTTCATTGGGGACGGTCTGCGAGATTCGATAGATCCTCGGCTGAGGAATGCTTAGATGGACAATGAACTTTTAAAGATTAGCGACTTAAAGGTCGTTTTTCAAACCGATGAAGGCACGGTAAGAGCCGTCGACGGTTTGGATCTGACCGTGAATGAGGGGGATACGGTGGGGGTGGTTGGAGAATCGGGTTGCGGAAAGAGTGTCACCGCTTTGAGTGTTATGAGATTAATCCCGGAACCTCCGGGGAGGATTGAAGGAGGTTCCATCATTTTTCAAGGGAACGATTTGACCCGGGTTAAAGGATCGGAGATACGCAGAATAAGGGGGAACCAAATTTCAATGATCTTTCAAGAACCGATGACTTCACTCAATCCTGTGTTTAAGATCGGGACCCTCATCTCTGAAAATGTGCGACTCCATATGGGATTATCCAAAAAGGATGCAAACGATAGGGCTGTCGAATTACTTAAACTCGTTGGGATTCCTTCTCCAGAACTGAGGGCGAAAGATTATCCACATCATTTGAGTGGTGGCATGAGGCAGAGGGTGATGATCGCCATCGCGATCTCCTGTAATCCGAAGCTTCTGATCGCTGATGAACCTACCACTGCACTCGATGTTACTGTTCAGGCCCAAATCCTTTCCCTCATCCAGGAGCTAAAGGAGAAAGTAGGAACATCGATTGTTTTCATTTCTCACAATCTTGGTATTATTGCGGAGATTGCTGAGAAAGTGGTCGTGATGTATGCGGGGAGAATAATGGAGTTTTCGAACGTTTTTGATCTTTTTGAAAATCCATACCATCCCTATACCATTGGATTGATGAAGAGCATGCCTGTGCTCAGCAATACGGTCCACAAAGGAAAGGAATTGTACGTGATTCCCGGAGGTGTTCCAAATCTTGCCCACCTTCCGGGTGGGTGCAGGTTCAGCGATCGTTGCCCCCAAAGCCTTCCGGTCTGTTCCAAGAGAGAACCGTCCCTCTTAGAGATACAACCACATCACACCGTCCGCTGCTGGCTATTTGTAGAGAAACAGCAGAGGGAGAATTATGAAAAAGGATGCCTTAGTAGGTATTCGTAATATAAAAAAGTATTTTCCTATCAAAGGAGGGCTATTGGGAGGAACCCACGGGTTCTTGAAGGGCGTCGATGGGGTTGATCTGGATATCGAGCACGGCGAAACCCTTGGACTCGTCGGAGAAAGTGGGTGCGGCAAATCCACCTTGGGGAGACTGATACTGCGGTTGGAGGAATCGACTGAGGGGTTTGTCACCTACGGGGGAATAAATATCAATGGATTGGGCAAAAAAGAAATGCGGGCGCTTCGTAAGCAACTTCAGATCATATTTCAAGATCCAGAATCATCTCTTAACCCGAGGAGGACCGTGCGAGAGATTGTTTCCCAACCGCTGCTGGTTCATCAATTGTTTAGAACTAAAGGGGAGGCCGAAGAAAGGGTAGTGGAATTATTGGAGGAGGTGGGTCTTCGGTCTGAGCACATGGGTCGTTACCCGCACGAGTTTAGCGGAGGACAAAAACAGAGGATCGGAATCGCCCGTGCGCTTGCCCTGAATCCAAAATTTATCGTTTGCGATGAACCGCTCTCTGCACTGGATGTATCGATTCAGGCTCAGATCATCAATCTGATCCGGTCACTTCAAAAGAGACATATGCTGACGTATCTGTTCATCTCACACGATCTCAGTGTGGTGCAACACATTAGTGATCGGGTGGCAGTAATGTATCTGGGGAAG
>Ga0187771_10001385_pt1 | contig 16121 bp, 14 predicted proteins | sample 0116_SJ02_MP15_1_FD_133139 | JGI IMG/M metagenome (GOLD analysis project Ga0187771, IMG submission 133139) | Tropical peat soil microbial communities from peatlands in Department of Meta, Colombia - 0116_SJ02_MP15_10_MG | ecosystem: Environmental > Terrestrial > Soil > Wetlands > Peat | place...
CTGCTAGTATTGCGTTTGATCCGAGGCGTGACTTGTTAGGTGTACCGTCAAGTTTGATCATCAACTCGTCTAGTTTCTGTTGCTGCCGTGGGTCAAGGTTCTTGAGTTTTGGTCCGATTACTTCATTGATATTGCGAACGGCCGTCAACACACCTAACCCATCATAACGTTTCGAATCTCGATCTCGGAGTTCCAAGGCCTCGTGTGTGCCTGTAGATGCGCCCGAGGGCACCGCAGCGGTCGCCGATGTATTCCCTGCGAAGGCAATTGCCTCAACGGTAGGGTTTCCCCTAGAGTCCAGAATCTCCCGTCCCATCACCTTCGTTATCCTTACCCTGCTAGGCATGGGATATCTGAGGACTGAAAACGGAGAGTCACATATCAATCATTGCGAAACTCGGTTGCCAATCAGGAACACTCATGCTTGTTGTTGACCAAACTGTGCTACAAAGTACATGACCAGGCATACGTACAACGCGAGTTCAAGAGAATCGGGCAACAGATATCCAAACGATCTAACATTCCGAGCCAACCAGTTCACCGCCAGGTCGAACAACTGCGAAATTCTGGCCATACTGCGGCCACTTCCGCCATCACGAATCTGGCGCGGAAATAAGGGTTTGAGGATGATTCGTTCAGTTACACAAACTAGCGCCAAACTGTCTGCCGGAAATCGTCTTCCGGCCATGTTCGCGTATGGTGACTCTTTATCTCCTCACCGAGTGAGGATCGGAGAGATCTGGTCTAGTTAATGCATCCGAAGCCACTAAGTCGAGGACTAGAAATGGCATTGTGTGGGCGTGAGTGAGAAGGATGCGCCCACCCTCCCTCCCGGTAATCATCCTTAGCCTGTTACTTACCGCGGCGTTAGTTACTTCTGTCGGTGCAGTCGCGCCGTCTGCTTCGATGACCGATAACCTGAACGGAGTCTCTTTAGTGAGCGCGAGTAATGGTTGGGCGGTGGGAAACGCTGGTACCATCCAGCATTTCGATGGTTCATCATGGACCTTGATCGCTTCTGGAACGGGATCTGACCTCTTGGGAGTTTCCTTCGGCCCGCCCAACAACTCCGACCCAAACGCCGGTTTTGCAGTTGGTGGAAGCGGGGGTACAGCAACAGCGCTTTACTGGGGCGGAGTATCTTGGTTCCAAATTACAACCGGCCTTTCCAGTCCCGGTGCACAGAAGCTTTCATCGGTCTTCTCACTGAGTTCGACTGACGCGTGGGCGGTCGATTCTGTTTCGGGAGACTTCTGGCATTGGTCTGGTACACCAGGGTCAGGAGGGGGGTGGAGCAATATCGCCTCAGCCTCGGCGGGATTAAACTCGGTTTACATGACGAGTGCAACGGATGGGTGGGCTGTGGGCGCTGGGGGAATCATATACAGGTTCACGGGGGGAAGTTGGACGCTGTATACGACTGTTGGGCAAACTCTGAACTCGGCATTCATGGTTGACCAAAATGAAGGCTGGGCCGTTGGGGTCGGCGGTGTCATCTACCACTATACTTCCGGCCAATGGACCGGCCCTATATCGCCAGCCCCTACATCTGAGAACCTCAACTCAGTCTTCATGATCAGTCCAACAGAAGGTTGGGCGGTTGGCGCCGGAGGCACGGTTCTTCACTACACGAATGGCGCTTGGACGATGGTGCAGAACGTATCGGGAACGAGCCAGGATCTGAACGGAGTCTCGTTCGCGGGAACGACCGGTTGGGCCGTTGGAAATGTTGGGACGCTCATCTCACTGTCTAGCCAGACACCGCAAGGAATCCCCTCGGCAACCCTAGAGTCGGTATACTTGTCAAGCCCAAGTGATGGTTGGATAGTTGGCTGCTCTACCGGGGGGTGCGGCTCCGGGGCTGGAGAGCCGATACTCGCCCACTGGGATGGCACTTCGTTCACACGCGGAACAGCCTCAGCCATCACCGCCGATCTCTTCTCTGTGTATATGCTAAGCACTTCCGAAGGCTGGGCGGTAGGCGGCATAGGAACCACACCCGTCATACTACACTACACAGGTGGAACCTGGGTGCAGGTGCCAGCCCCCCCTATGGGGGGGGTACTGCGGTCAGTATCCATGGTCGATTCGGGCAACGGCTGGGCCGTGGGGGATAGTGGGGCGATCCTGCACTATTCTGGAGGATCTTGGGAAGCAGTCTCCTCTCCCACTACAAACACGCTGCGTGGTGTCTTCATGCTGGGACCATCGGATGGGTGGGCTGTGGGCGATGGGGGAACGATACTCAGCTATCAGTCAGTTAATGGTCAGTGGATAGGTTACCCGAGCCCGACGTCTTCCCAGTTGAACTCCCTCTTCCTCTCGGACAGTTCACATGGGTGGGCGGTCGGAGCCGGTGGCACAATTCTCCATTTCGATGGATCCATCTGGTTGAATGTTGCTGGACCCGTCGCGATAAACCTGAACTCGGTGGTTCAGGTGAACCAGCAAGAAGCATGGGCAGTCGGAGACTCAGCGACCATTCTGCAGTGGACTGGAATTACCTGGAACCAGTTTACACCGAGTCCGCCGTTATCTGGGACTCCAAACCTCAACTCTATCTACATTCTTTCAAACGGGTTCGGGTTCATAGTAGGTGCTCCCGCTGCCCCAGGAGCCCAAGGAACTGTGCTACAGGCGCCTAGCATGACGCCGATCCCAGAGGTGGAACAGCCGCAAGCCCTACTGGGAGTGGTCATCTTGGCGAGCCTGGCCGCTTTCACAACCCGGCGCCGAAGAATACGATGATGAAAGGGATCACTCACCTTCTTTTCTCGAAATCATCCGCTTCGTGCCAGTTGCGGCTTGTTAAATGAAATCCCGGCACGCCCGGGTTGACGATCCCTTGCGATGATCTTGTTCAAGATCAACCGTTTTCAGGTTAGGCCGCTTGGCGTTTGACTAAGAAAGGGCGGATTCGAAGGAGGCGTAGGTTAAGAATAGACGCATGGTATCTTTTTCTTGTTGTGAACTGCTCTTTTTTTCTTCTCGAGATAACGGGTCTGCATCAGGTCGCTCACCCAGCTCTTTCCCACAAGCGTGAGTTGTGCCTTCTGTCCGACTGTTTTCCTTAGAGCATCCTACGGCGGATTCCGGGTTTGTTTCATTGGGGCTGGATGCTTAGGTTGCCTTAGCGCGTTGAGAAACCTACTGGCGACGTTGGTTGTTTGTTTGGGGTATATGATGTAGATGAAGATGATGAGCCAGATGAGTTGGCGTATGGCGGCAGACCATTGGGCGGGGCTTGCAGCCGTCCTGGCGTCCATGTGGAGGCTGACGACCGTGTAAGCGTAGAGGGGGATGATGAGAACGTTGAAGATTCCTTCCAAGTAGATCAGTGCTAACGGGATCTGAGGAACTAGCACATAGAAGGGCAGCAGCATGAGGGCCATTTGAGGAGGTACGATGTAGGCTCCAATCAACCAAGCTAGGTTCATGAGGATGCACCTCTCGAAAATCCTGTCAGAGGCCTGAAGGTACTTCTTCCGCTTTGTCTCGATTAGACCCTTGTAGACCAGATAGAACATTACCCCGAACCCAACCAGGTAAGCGGTCTTATCAAAGCGATTGAAGAAGAGAATCAGCCAAGTTATTTCCAATCCCTCTCTAACATTTGACGTCGCGCTACGCGACCAGGTGGAAAAGTTAAGGAGCGAAAGCGGCGCATTCAGTAACCCGTAAACGAGGGCGGCTATTCCAAACACGATCAGGCGCTCCTTCCAAGTTTTTTCCTCCGCCATGACCACTGGAAGGATCATCGCGGGGTAGAGTTTCGTCGCTATCCCAAGGCCGAGGCTCAGAGCAGCGTAACGGTTGTGGTGGTGTATCGTGTACCAGACCGCAAGCACGGTGAAGAAGATCGCGATCATATCCCAATTGAAGAGCGGGTAGAGGAGAAAGGTTGGAGCGACGAGAAACGCCTTCCAGATCCTGGATGTCTCCTTGTGAACCACTTCACAGATCCTAAAGACATAGTACACCGTCCCCAGAGTAAACGCCGCTAGGACAATGTCCATGAAGACAACATAGTAATCCACCGCCACAAACGGGTTTGAGCTTATCATCAGAGCAAGGGTTGAAGTCGCATAAACTAAGAACCCTATAATGACAGGGTAGGCGCCGAAAGCAAACTGGACATAAGGTATTAGGTGGACCCCGGAACCTATACCCTTCCACCAAAAAACGACAAGGACATCCGTGGTGGCATAGGAGATGTTACTTTGTACTAGCGGCGGAAAATGCTGCATCCAGTTGATGAACAAGATGGCGCCCGAAGCCAGCAGGATCTCGGTCAGCCTTTTAGACGCCACCGAATTTGTAGTCATGACACCGACCCCGAAGAAAGCTTTTCTCTCCACCCTTCCTTTCTGGTCTCCTATCAGATTAATCATGGAAACCATGTTTCGTTTCTCTTGCGCACTACCAGACCCCACAAAGACCTTCAGTAGGAATAAGCTGAGAGACTGTTGGTGGCGTTGGCCCCACACGGGCACTTATGTGGCTCATGAGATACCGAGGCTTATGCGTGACAACCACGAATAATGACGTATCAGTGGTCATGCTCACTAAGAACTCTGCACGTACAATCGAACAGTGCCTAATATCTGTGCTTGAGGAACACCCCGCGGAAGTCGTCGCGGTTGACGGTATGTCCACGGACGCCACTCCCGAAATTCTCAGACGGTATGGTGTCAGGGTGATAGCTGATCAGTCTTGCTCCTTAGGGAGAGCGCGACAGATCGGGGTTGAGGCGGCAAATGGGGCTTACATCATGTTTGTAGACAGCGACGTTGAGTTGACTGTTGGATGCATTGCAAAGCTCAAGGCCGAGATTGAAAGATTCGGTTGGGGGGCAATCCACGCAAAAATCATCAGCAGGGACAACTCGACCTATTGGCAAAGAGCGGAAAATGATTTCTTCCGTATGTTCTTGAATCCACCTGGCCCTCAAGCGCGAATCGGCCTTATTGCCGCTATGTATCGGAAGGATCTGTTACTCGAACATCCTTTCGATCCCAATTTTGTTGAATCCGCTGAAGACACAGATGTATGTCGAAGGCTAAGGCGAGACAATTATGTTCTCGGAATCTCGCCGACTGTGATCGCGTATCATACTCATCGATCGGAGATTTATGCGTTGTTTAAACAGCGCTTTGGTTATGGCAAAGGAACTGCTCGGGTCGCCCTCAAGTACGATACGATACCTTGGACTGTTGCATGGGCATTTGCGAAACCGGTCTTCGGGACGATGTTTAGTGTCCTTAAGGGGAAGATGTATCTCATTCCGTTCTGGTTCGTCGTTGGAGTTGCAGAATTTGCTGGCATCATGTCCCTTCTTTCGAAAGAGCGAAGGTCAAATGCGGTAAGAACTTTCGACAGGAAATAAATAGCACTGAGGCGAGAATTTTGGGGTAGCGTAGATGGTTAGGGGGAATGATGAGCCAGTGGCTCTCGAGGAAAAACTGATCCTCTCGGAAAACCCAACCTATGGGGCTGTAACAATAGGCATCTGCGCCTACAATGAGGAAGAAAACATTGGGCCACTCCTAACGACAATTCTCAGCGAAAAGATCGTCGGTCCGTTTGAGATTATTATTGTATCTGACGGCTCAACTGATTCAACCGACTCGATCGTAAAAGAGATCGCCGACCGGAATTCCCTGATCCGACTGATCCGTCACCCACTCAGGAAGGGCAGAAGTGCGGCGATCGATACGCTCTTCCGAGAATCAAGCGGCGAAATCATAATAGTTGTTTCGGCTGACACTCAGCTATGCAATGGCAGCATTCAGCAAATGATCGATGGTTTCAAAGAGCCAACTGTGGGTATGTGTTGGTCGAAACTCGTTCCTATAAATGACCAACACCAGCTGATCAGTAAAATTGGGCATCTTGCGTTTCGGATGCACGACAGGCTGAGTGCTAAGCTTAGCTCAGAGGGTAAGATGAGGCATGCAACTGGAGATATTGTGGCCATCCGAAGGGAGGCTTTCACTAATCGTCCTCCCGACTGCGTCAACGATGACGAATTTCTAGCAATCAATGCAGCCCGCATGGGTTTCGAGGTGCGCTACCTACCCATGTCCCTCTACAAGACGGCAATGCCCACAAACATTCTGGATTATGTGAACCAGCGAAGGCGCTGGGTCTACGGCCATCTCCAAGTTGGTAAGACGCTTGGAGAATACCCGACCGTACTCGAGTGTATCGTGGCTATACGGCCGATAGTTGCGCTCACAGTCGTTGTTCAGGAAATGGCTGCGCAACCAGCTGAACTTATGGTGCTCTTCAGCTCAATTCTGCTTGAACTTGCGGTCGCGGCGCTTGTGTTGACGGACCACATCCGACACATAAGCCACTATCCCTGGAAGATTATCGAATCCACGAAGAGGCCACTCTACCATAACTAGTCACGGCAACGACGGAGAGCGAAGTGAGACGAACTGTAAAAAAGATGTTTGATCATTGGCGAACGTCGTAAATCGGACTGCCAAGGTCGTCGTTCTAAAAGTGTGCGTGATACCACTGGTGACTAAGTTCTCGTGGTTCACTTTTGAGTGATGCCACCGTGAATCAAAACCCACATTTCGCATCATCCTAATCCTAACCGCGGTCACGAGAAGACCGTCGTTTCATTGCTTAGCGTTGATGCGTCACTCGACTATACAGAAATAGGTGGTTTGTAGGTCCCGGCCTTCCTATTTCAGAGTGACATCTGGCTCACAAGGCTGCTTACCAATGCGATTCGAGCGGTGCATCACATCACACAATACTTGAGATAGAACGATCGGGGAATTCGATCCATCTCTAGCATAAGCCAAAAGAATAGCCTCATCTTCCTGAAAGTGCTCCTATATGTTTCAAAGTCCTTACTTGACCTGTTTGGCTTGGCCATGATCCTACTGAATTCGCTGTCAGTGAGTCTCAACTCTCTCTTTACTAGATCGACGATAGAGAGGTCAAACAGAATCGGTTCTGCTAGCTTCGATAGTGCAGTTTCTCGCGTCATCTGCCTCGACCTGACTAGTGCAGAATACTCTACCAGCCTAAGATCGATGCCGAACTTCTTCGGAAGCCAGTAGTTGGAGCAGAACGCGGTCCACTTATTGTCCATGTGACGCGCACCATACCACTCCCAGCGATACCGTTCCTTCAACATTTTCTTTACATCTTCCTTGACGTAGTCAACATAGTATAATGGCCTCACTCTCTTGCTTGAGTGAAATACAAGGTGGTTCATCCAATTGGCGAGCCATAGATTTGGAAAGTCATCGTGTTTCGTGATTCCGCTGATGCTTGCTATGTACTTTCCATCAAAGTAAAACCAGCCAGGAGGAGTTATGCCCTCTGTTCGAAACGAATGAGCGTCGGCAATGTACTTTACATGGTGCTTCTCAGCCGCTCGAAGCATTACTGTAACCATTGCAGTGTCCGTTGATCCATCTATCTCAGGTATGGATGCTTCCATTAAAGATCGATTGATCTCATTATACGTGTTATAGTTGGCGTTGACGTATTCCGCATCAAATCCTAGCTCACCGACCATTTTTTCTAGATTCTTGGCCGCTATTGCGCTGTTCCAACCGTTGTCATAATGCACAACAAGTGGCCTCATCCTGTGGTCTCCAAGAACATGAAGCAAGAATGATGAATCGCATCCGCCGCTTGCCGCTACAGCACAATCATATTTTCTTCTTCTTCTCCGCATATCATCTAGCAGCTTACTTAGGCCATTTGATCCGATTTGATACTTGCTCTCAAATTCGTCGTGGATCTTGCAGTAATCGCATTCCCCAAGTTGGTCAAATTGAATGCCAGTCACAGTCTCATCCATTACGCATCTGCTGCATCTCCTCGGCTCGATGTCCGTCAACTAGATCACACATGTTCCCTGTTTTGACTGCTCCATGCCAGCTTTCGCAGTGTCGCTTTCAAAATTCCTTTTTCACTCTTGACACAAGAGATCGTCTCTTTCCAGAAGGGTCAGGGGGGATGTTATCAACTAGCTCTACTTGAACGTCTAGAGAGTTTCCCATTATCTTCTTCATCGTTTCTCGGACTCTCTCGCTCGTCTCAGGGGATGCATTCTTGTTTGGGACGATTTGAGCAGTCACGGTTGTTTCGGTCTCTTGGATAACTTTGAACTGCTGAATTCCTGTGATGAGTTTGATCTGGTTGACTATGACGCTGGGAGAGTTAAGAGTGCCATCGGCGGATACGAAAAAGTCATCTGCTCGTCCGTCCAGAGACTTCAACAAGGGCAGAGCACGTCCGCATTGACATTTCTCATCACTTAGGATGCCAACATCGCCAGTGTCATACCTTATGAATGGCATGCTAAAGGAGTGAAGCCCCGTGCAGACAATTCTTCCTCTTTGTCCTTTGCTAGCCAGTTCTCCTTCGTTGATGAGTTCTACGACTGTAGTATCGACATTCATGTGGTAACCTCTATGTGCTGTGCACTCCCACGCTACGCAGCCGGTCTCCGTTGCACCATAGCAGTCGAAAACCTCTGCACCTAAGATGGACTCCATGAGACCTCGCGACGGCTGATCTAGAAGACTTCCCATACTGAAGATCAAACGAGGATTTACTTCTTGTATCTTGGCTTGCTGTAACGCAATAGCGGTGTTCACCAGATCAAACGGGTTGCCTCTCATAACGTCAGGCCTGACGCGTCTGAGTGTTTCAATATGTTTCTTGGGTTCGTCGAGAACTGAAAGGACCGTTCTGCTCCAAATACCAAGATGCTCAAACCAGCGGTGGGGAATGGGCTGATAGAAATGATATTCGGCAATCTTATCGAATATATTCTGTCCATCCTCCAGGAATGTCCTTGCCCATACTGTATCGAAGAAATCATCTTCGTTTCCTGTTCTGTAGACTGTTAGTGGCATTCCACTTGAACCGGCTGTAAGAAGTCGCTTACATCCCTTCAGGTTGAAATTGCTGGCTGTAATGTCTTCAAAGGGCAGCTGCTGAAGATCTTCCCTTCGAGTAATTGGAACATTCGCCAGATCATCTACTGTCTTGATATCTTCAGGACTGATCCCAGCGGAATCAAAGGCTCGCCTGTAGTATCGCACATTTTGATAGGCATGATGTATCATGGCTAGGAGTTTTTCTTGCTGTATTTTTTCTAGCTCTTCAGCGCCTAGCCATTGCTGACGTCTCAACTTATGGAAGTCAAGAATGCGCGGAATGATCATTCTCTCATGACTCCAGCTTCACTAAACATGTCAGGAGGCTCATCAACTCTTTCCCGCGCCGATTTCATCAGCCACACCTTCCGCCCCATGAGAACTCGTTGCCTTCCGAGCTATACACAAACACTAATCAGCCACAACGAAAAGAGCGGGTAGCCTGCGTCTCGGTGTACAGCTTAAGGTGATGCCCAATAGCCCTTGGGTGAGTATGAGTCGCAATGATCGTGATCCCACTTATTTGTAGACTGGCAGCTGAGTTAGCGCATAGCTGCGCAGATCATCCAGAGGGACGGAAATGAATTTTGATGACAAGAATGTTCTTGTGACCGGCGGCGCAGGTTTTCTAGGAAGTCACTTAGTTGGCAGGCTGTTGCAAGAACGATGTAGAAGAGTCATCGCTCTGGACAACATGTTTCTTGGAAACGTAAGAAACTTGGATGACGCACGAAAAGCTGGACCGCGCTTCGTGCTATACCGAGATGATGCTTCAGATCATCAGGCTCTTGAAGAAATATTGTCGAAAAACGATATCGACATTGTTTACAATTTGGCAGCAGTTCCCGTTCTATTCTCCATTGACCGGCCCTACAGAACATATTTGACAAACGTCAAGATTGTGTTAGAACTGGCTGAGTTGCTTAGAAAAGACCATTACGAGACGCTCATTCATTTTTCGAGTTCGGAAGCATATGGTTCTGGTGTGCGATTGCCGATGAAAGAGGACCACCCCCTTTACCCGATGCATGCCTATGGCGCGTCCAAGGCGGCTTCCGATCAGATCATTCTCAGCTACACAAATTGCTACGGAATAGACAGCGCAATCATACGTCCTTTCAATACGTACGGCCCAAGACAGAATGAGAGAGCATATGCGGGTATCGTTCCTACAACGATTAGGCGCATCCTAGTAGGTCGCCCCCCTATCATATGGGGCGATGGCCACCAGACAAGGGACTATTCGTTTGTTAGCGATATTGTTGAATCCGCAGCCAGGATGTATACATCCCCTGCAAGTAGAGGTAGAGTCACTAACGTTGGAAGCGGCGTTGAGACAAGTGTGAGGGATCTGGTTGCAATGATTAGTCAGTTGATGAATTTCTCCAGATCACCAAGATGGTCTCACGCAAGGCAGGGAGAGGTTAGAAGAATGTGCGCTGATACGAGATTCGCTGAAGAACAGTCGATTCTACCGAGGAGAAGAGTCAGTTTGCGGGACGGCCTTAGGACTACCATATCTTGGTATATGAAAGGAGGACGAGAACGTGTTTAAAGAAAATAGAGATGCTTGGTTTACCAAAGAGGATATTGACACTATCGTTGATGTTATAAGAGGAGGACAGCTGTGCGGCTATTGGCGGTCATTTCTCGGAGGACAGTACCTGAAAGCGCTTGAGAAATCCTTCACCGATTTCGTTGGCAGAAGATATGCGATTGCTGTCTCGAGTGGCACCACGGCTATCCATGCTGCACTATGCGCTGCAGGAGTCAAGGAGGGAGACCGTGTGGTTGTGTCTCCATATACGCCCATCGGTTCAGTCTCCCCGATCCTGATGTGTGGCGCCATCCCAGTGTTTGTAGATGTCGAACCAAGACACCTCACGATTGATCCAGTTGAAATCAGAAAGGCGATCAAGAAACAGGAAGCACAAGCAATAATCGCCGTCCATCACCTGGGTTTTCCGTGCGAGATGGATGAGATAAGAGAGATTGCGCTTGAAACTGGAGCAGTGGTTATTGAAGACGCTTCCCAGGCATTGGGGGCAGAATATCACGGTAAGCAAGTAGGTAGTCTCGGAGATCTTTCGTGCTTCAGTATCGGGGGAGATATGACAAAGTCAATTAGCACAGGCGAGGGAGGAATTATCCTAACAAACGGTGAGGAAATTGCTCACAAGTGCCGCACACTGAGGAATCATGGCGACAAGTATGAAAGATCAAGATACCTTTGCTACAACTATCGCTTATCGGAGATCCAGGCAGCGATTGGCTACGTACAAATGAGAAAGCTAAGGCGAGATATAGACTGGCAGACTAGAAACGCGAAATACCTGATCGAGCACTTGCCGAAATTTCTTCTCCCACCCTTTTCAGAAGACTCGATCTCTGAAGCATTCTACATCGTAGGATGCACTTTCACTGATGATATCCACAACCAGAACAGAGCACAGTTTTTTGCGCGTTGTCGCGAAATCGGAATTGACACACAAAGACCGAGGAGGACCATCGGCGGGGGATATGACGATCTAGTCTACAGTCTGCCGATGTTTGAACAATACAGATCAAAGTGTCCGGTCGCTGAGACTGCCACCAAGACGTCTATCTGGATTGATTATCACAGGTATCCCGTCACCGAGAATGAGATCGATGCATTAATCGGCAAGCTGGAAATGTTGACAGAATGAAGCGTTCGTGACAAGAATGCGCGACCAACAACAGACCAAGTCATCAAGAACCTCCTCGCAGATTCTGCGAGGCGAGGTCAACATTAGGATCGAAATCGCGCACGCATTCCCACGCCGCTCATCGGGAAAGATACGAGTCCCTGTCTCAAAAGTGCAGATGAACTTCTGACTTGCCGCCGCCCTCGGTTTCCGTAATAGTGCCCGTCCTAAATCGAGAAAAAGACATTGGGGAATGTCTTGACTCTCTGCTCGCGGTTGACTATCCTAGTTTCGAAATCATCGTTGTGGACAACGGTTCTACGGACGGAACCAGAGAAGTGACCTCCAAATACCCCGTGAAAACAGTATTGGAGAGCAGTCGCGGCGCCTACCGCGCAAGAAACAAAGGAATAGCTCGCGCGCAAGGCGAGATTGTCGCATTTACCGACTCGGACTGCGTTGTCGACAGAAACTGGCTTAGAAAACTCGCAGAGTCCTACTCCGACGAAACGGTCGGAGGTGTTGGCGGACTTGTCTCGCCTTACAAAACTGATCGCCTAATCGGCGAATTCGCTAGCTTGGGTCCGCAGGAGATTTTTCAATCCCCGCAACGCGTCAAAATTAAGCAATCAACCAAGTCTTTCCCCCACTCCGCCCTTGGCTCCGGAAACATGTCTTTCAGAAAGGAGATACTCTTGGAGGTGGGTGGATTCTTCGAGGAGTTGATCGCGTGCGCGGACTACGATCTCTGCTGGAAAGTTCAACGGGCCGGATACCAATTGATCTATGAACCGGAAGCCATAGTCTACCACAAACCCAGAACAAGCCTTTCAGAGCTTATCCGTCAATACTATGGCCTGGGCGTGTCGGAACCGAAACTCCTGACCGTGCAACGGGATGTCTTATCATATATTGAATTCAAAACCTACCTTTTCCCGACCTACCAGTTCCGACGCAAATTACCGATTCAAGCGCTCATAACCGTTGACTTCTTCATTCTTGGAACGTTAAGCCTGCTCCTAATCTTGTTTGACCCTCGCTTCGTGATCTTGCCTGTGGCTCTAGGAGGCATGTGCCTTCGTCAGGCATGGGCGAGAGCGAAAGAGGCTTCGGGATGTGCGAAGAGGGCAAGATTGCTGATTCTATTTCCCATCCTTCATGCTGGCAGATGCTACGCACGCGCTTTAGGAAGATTCGTTGGAGGCCTAGCAAGCGGAGTCATTTCGTTCTGAATGACGCCACAGCTCCCGGAAACTGTTGCATGCATCCAGTGCTGTTGTTCAGCATTGGATTGGAATCTTTCGTTTGTTTGGAGTCTGTTTACAGATACCATGCGTAGAGAACACTGAAGCACGCAAATGCTTCTACCCTCATTTTTGGTTTGTGGGTGGAAATTGGCTGCAATCTAGAAACTCTACGTTTGAATGAGCTTTCATACTAAACCGGTAGACACTTTCATTCTTGTGATATGAGTTGGGGAGCAGATGCGTTTTCTTCCCCAGTAGGGCCGCGAGAATAGAAACGTGTAAGCGGTCCGTATAGACCTCGGACGCACTGGCGACTGCACTCACATACGAGCCAAAGTTAGGTAGCAGGTCGATGTCACGAATTGACACTCTAGGCCATTTATTCAGTATTTCGCCAACATGCCATTTGACCGTTGACTCCCGATCGAGGCGAGGAGCCATCAATACGTAACTTACAGTGGTTGCGCAACCGATGTCAAGTGGGGTGAGGTAAAAGGCGGGGTCTGGGGACAAATGAACCTCGACGTTTGGCTGGAGATGGAGCGAGTTAGCCAAATTGTAGCTTGTGACTTCGCGACAAAAGAAATGCGTTCTATGGGACAATCTGCCAACTGCCTTTTCGAAGTGAGTTCCGTTCCTGAAGAGGATCGATTGTGGACTAATTATCAAAGCCGCTCGTGGATTCTGGAGCAAAATAGGTTGTAGGGCGGAAAATATCGGGTATCCATTCCACACGTCATTCAAGTATCCGCCTCCGTTTATGACGATCGCATCGAACCGTCCGTCGCCGCCTCGAACGGGCCTATATGGCCTGCTTCGGTTTCTCCGTATCGTTCTTTCAAATCCCGCCGGCCCAACTCTTAGAATTACTCGTTGCCACTGGGGGAACCATCGCTCGGCGCATTCGAAAAATGAACGAAGCAAGTTCTTGCCAAATCCAATGCGTAAAATGCTATACTTCAACTCGAACTGTTTGAGCTTCTTCTCTATACCCTTCAAAATGAGTTGATCCCCAAAACTTCCAGCAGGCTCTACTAGTAGGCAACGTGAACCGCGATGCCTCTCCAGTTCCTGTTCGAAAGAGTCCGTCAACGCGCCCCCTACTTATTCCATAGTCGTTATCGGTGTTGACTCGAAGCCTCTTGAGGAGCTTAGCGAATGAGCCAACGGAACCTAACGGAACCATTGCGTGCATTATTAATAATCGTAGACCATAGTCCTCCTTCTAACGGTCATGAACCTCACTGTGGCCTCGTCGTTCACACACTGGAATGTCCCCATGACTTCTCTCAAATCCACGGAGACAGAGCCCGTAGCGAGGGGTGCAGCCCAATTTCCTGCCCGACAACGATGGCCCGCGGAAAGGTGGATTCCGCCCGTTTTGAAGCTCTACCGGTTGGGCGATTCAAAGAGTTTCGGGCTTTTTCCCAATGATATTGACGCGATAGGAGGACTGTGCATTGCATATCTTGACACGGAGTCCAGAACATTCATGTCGGCGATAGACCGATTGGTGCATTCCCTTCTTGCGAACCAAGGTGCTGAAGGTCAATGGAGGTGGCTTCTCAGCAGAAGAGGGAACTGCCGACGGATTTTCGATGTCACGTACGCAGTTCATCAACTAGGCATGGGCCCATGGGGATTTACCCTATACCGTCTCACAAGAGGCGTATACAGCGATGATCTTGCTCTAAGAGTAGTTAAGGGAATACGTTGGATTCTCGGGAAACAACCATTTTCCGAGAGGTTCATTGTGCGAAGTTTCAGCGGGCTGACTGGGCGTCCCGTAGAACTGGAGCAGCGCACCTACGAGGCCGGCCTGAACCTCTTGGGATTGCTTTCGTATCACGCGACCGAAACACACACAACCCAACCAATTGGGGGCTGAGGAGCCATGGAACGCAAGGCGCGCCGACCTAACTTCACGCGAACCGTGTGCATGATTGTAAGCAACGACATGGTAAACGACCCTAGGGTCTCAAGACATGCTGAAACCCTCGGAGCTCACGGTTTCAGCGTTATAGTCGTTTGCCCAATCTCAGAACGCACAGAACCGCACGAGATCAAGGAGACTTACGAGATAATGCGGCCCAGAAGCGCTCTTCTCGGAACGGTATTGAAACTCGTAACGAGGGAATACTACAAATCGTCATGGAATAGAAAGGCCGGGATTGCGGGTCACGAACCCCATGGGTTGATTAAACTCGTTGCTGGGACAGGCTCATTCTTCCTGACTCAATTAGCGCTGCTCCGTACAGCCAAGAAACAGCGTGCGCAGGTTTATTGCGCCAACGATTTTGACACTCTACTCGTAACAATCCTCGCTGCAGGCCTCGATCGATGTGTGGTCTACGATTCTCACGAGTTATGGCCTGATATGATGCTGATGCCTCAACCTATCAAGACCATTGCACGTGCTGCCGAGAAACTACTGGTCAAGCGAGCAGATATTGTTATGGCTACGACAGAATTCCAAGCTGACGAACTACGCTCACGGTTCTCTCTCCCGAATCGTCCACAAGTGATATACAACTGCCCAAGCAAGGAGTCTCACGCCACACCCAAGAGTAAACGTAAGGGCCTGAAGATCGCGTTATATCAAGGTAGATACCTACCGGACAGAGGGCTGGAGAACCTTGTACTGGCTGCGGATCACCTGCTCCCAGACGTTCGCCTTGTCTTAAGGGGCTTCGGGGCCATCGAACAGAATCTAAGATCACTCTCAGTCGGACGCACGAAGATCCGGTTTGCAGAACCGGTTAGTATGAGCAAACTTGTTTCCGCAGCAAAGGAAGCGGACATCGGCATAGTATCTATGCCTCCGACGAGTCTAAACAACTACTTCGCATGTCCAAACAAATTGTTCGAGTACATATCCGCAGGTCTGCCAGTAGTCTCAAGTGATACTCCGTTCTTGCGGAAAATAATCTTGAAGAACGATATTGGAACATTGTTTGACGCTCGTGACCCGCAAAGCATCGCCGACGCAATCAACCGCTCCACGCGCGACCCCATTCTCAAAAGACAACGCGCCAATCTCGCGGCTGTTGCTGCGAAATATAATTGGGAAAACGAATCAGAGAAACTTCTGCAGGCATATGCAAACCTGAGCTAAGCCAAAGAGACTAGGCGATGCCTTTTGGCGTCGATTGCGAAGAATTTGCATCCACAGGCCATCAGGAATTATAAACCTCACACTCGCCCAACTCGATGCGAGGGTTGTTGTTGCAACGATCGTTCGTGCGATTCGAAGAATCTTGCGCAGAAGATTACGGCTGTTGAAAACC
>Ga0187771_10001386_pt1 | contig 16121 bp, 10 predicted proteins | sample 0116_SJ02_MP15_1_FD_133139 | JGI IMG/M metagenome (GOLD analysis project Ga0187771, IMG submission 133139) | Tropical peat soil microbial communities from peatlands in Department of Meta, Colombia - 0116_SJ02_MP15_10_MG | ecosystem: Environmental > Terrestrial > Soil > Wetlands > Peat | place...
ATGTTAAATGGTTCCTACATGATTGTCGCCTCCCGAGGATTCTCTTGAAGACGGCTGCTAGAATCGCAGGAATCGTAGCGTCCGCTGTTCTTTTGATCTCTGTTCTGCTCCCTTACGTTGGGAACGCGTCACTCGTCGCTTTGGTTCAACCGTTTTGGCCGCAAGTATTCCAAGCGGTAAGTAATCTGACGTACCGCAATGTTGCGATTACGGCGAGTTTCGTAGGTTTGCTGCTAATGATCTTGGGTGGTATAGTCGGGCTCGCTTCGTTTGGGGCATCATTTAAGAACAGGGCTGGTTTGGGGTTGGATATCGCCGTTCTAGGGATCTTCCTGATCAGCCTACCCGTAGTAGAGCTTCAGGGGTCAACAATCTCCAAACTCTACACTGTCACGGGGGTGGAGTATTGGCCCGATCTGAGGTTTTTCGCCATCGGTTACTTCGTCTCTTGGGCGGCCGTGATAATTGGGTTAGTCGCCGCACATGAAGGTAGACCTCAAAGGACCTTGATCATTCAACCGCCCGCAGCTCCAATACCGCAACCCGTTGTCTCTCGAGACATTCTAACGAGTAAAGAAGCCAAGGAGATCAAACAAACTGAGAGAGGGAGGCTGCCAACCGGCTACGAAGCTCTTGACGCCGTCTTACTCGGCGGAATACCTGAAGGGTCCAGCGTGATTCTCACGGGAATAGGGTCTGATGAAAGGGATCGGATAGTGAGGCGATTCATTGAGACAGCACTCAGTTCGGGCAGAGGGTGCATATACGTCTCAACGTCGATCGACAGAATCCGAGAGATCATTCCACAGCACGAGAAGGCGCTCCAAATCATACTTTGCCATCCCCAAGCTGAGGTCCTCGCGACCGGATTCACAAACGTCCAGAAACTGAAGGGCTTGGATGATCTTACCGCGATAAACCTAGCCTTTGAAGCAAGCAAGAACAGCATTGCGACGGGCGGCTACAACGGCTCCAACGCTCTGTGCTTCGAGATCGTCGGGGACGTCCTGCTCCGACATCATGGGCCGACGACTAGGAAGTGGCTGATGGATATCCTTGCCAGAGCGAAAGCTAGCAAGATGACGACACTGGCCACCCTCAACACGAGAATGCATCCGGCGGACGAAGCACAAACCGTCATAGAACTCTTCGACGGCCACATCGAGTTGCAGGAAGAAGACGTCGTAACCCGTGGCGCCAAGATGATACGGATCAAGAAGCTCGGCGGCCAGAAGTTCATCGAGAAAGACCTGCTCGTAGAAAAGGACAACATCTAGACTCGGCCAGTCAACTTTCAGGATTCCGACAGGCCACTGTTTCTCTGAATGAGTTCATGCTCCCCAGCCAATTTCCGTGCGATGTAAGGACTCAAACCCAGAAGCTATCGTATCCTAACGTAACTCAATGTTCAACAGAGATCGCCAAAATCGGTCTTGGCGAGGGACGTAACCATCCGAGTCACTACAACTTCCTCAGCCATACCTGACCATTATACTACCTTCTCCAGGTACTACTAAAGTATCGTAGGCCACGTGATCGTGGTCCTAGGAGCGACTGCGCTGGAGATCCTTGGTCTAGAGGTTGATCCTAGGACTCATGAGATAAGACCAGCTGAAGCGTTGGCTGCGTATTGAGTGAGATCTTCATTACCACCCCGCGCTGACGGGAGCAACTGGAATGACGCGAAGGCGCGTATGTCCGTCCTGCCGAAAGAGCGAGCTGGTTCTAGCTCGAAGTTGAGAACCGAAATTCCCTCGTTGTCCTCGTCGTGGTTTTAGCTTCGCAAAGGCTTGAACTGCACGATTCCACGGACTATTTCCTCGGGGCTTGTTGAGGCGACAATATAGTCAATAATTACTGCAGTACGTCGATAGACATAGAGACTAGAAAAAACCCCCCTTACATGCGAACTATTAAGTGTTGAGGTCGGCGGCGAGTTATGTCCTGACAAAACCCCCGTTGACGCGTTGACTCAGTGTAACGTGGCCGGTATTCGGGTTCCTTGCGCAAGCGTTATATTTACACCGCCACGTATCGGCAGACGATGAAAATTGGTAAGTAAAACGAAAACTCTCTTAGCAGTTCTACTCATCGCGTTAACAGTGATTCCATATACAGTCAACTACGTCGGGGCGGCCAGTACGACTGGCGGAATCCAATGGTCCAAACCAACACATGCCGGAAAAGGTCTCGGCTTGACGAAGAAGGGCACCTTCTTCGTACCAAAATCATCAGCAAACGTCCCTAAGTTTACGAGCCCAGCAAAGAGCGTGTCGCATACTGCGGTCATTAACCGGCTCTTACCCGCAGCCCAAGCAAAGGTAGCCGCCGAAATGAAGGGGCAAACAGAATCACCTCAACTCGCCTTGTTACCCACATTACCCAGTGCTAGGGTTAGCGCCGTCACAAGCCCTGGTGGAGCCGTTCAGGGTGTGAACGCGCTAGACAACTATGGAGTGAACGGCGTCGACCTTGAACCACCCGATCAAGGACTCTGCGCGGGCAACGGTTACGTGATCGATGTGGTTAACCTCGTGTGGGCCGCGTACTCAATAGGACCCCCCATCTCGAGAGCAAGTGCAGACATCTCCGTCCCAGCGTTCTTCGGAGTTATCGCTCCGATTGTGTCGGATCCGAGATGTATCTTTGATTCGGACAGTGGACACTGGTTCATGACGGTTCTATTTAGCGACGGAGCCACGTACTCATTCACGGGTATTGCTGTGAGCGTCACCGGCTCGCCACTCGGTTTCTGGAACGTTTACTACCTCGAGACGGACACGCCGCTGCTTCCTAACTGCTTCTCTTCAACTGGTGTAACCTGCCTAGGTGATCAACCGCTACTCGGAGCGGACAAGTACGCCCTATACGTCTCAACCAACCAGTTCCCATTGTGCACAATCACATGCGTCACAGCTCAGACCTTTGATGGCTCCGCGTCTTGGCTCCTCGACAAATGGGGGCTAGCACTCGGCTGGCTACCTGGTCTGATTAGCGTGGCTGAATTCGACATCGGCGAGTTCATAAACGTACCAAACACGCCTGGGTGCACTGCCACGCTCGGCTTTGACTGTTGGTACTCGATCCAACCCCAGAACGCGCCAGACCCAACACAGTACGACACTAGCAGCATTCCCTTCGGCATCCCTGGCCACCTCTGGGCGCTGAGCTCAATGGACTTCGGAGCCACCTCCGCAACCTCGGTTGCGGCGTGGGTCTTCGTATCCACCGCGAGTCTCCACAACGCCAAGCTTGGCCCCAACTCTGTAGCCGTCGGGTTTGAAGTCGCGGGGAGCGAAGAGTATGACTTCCCACTCTTCACTTTCCAGCCGGCAGCAGCCGCGTCCTGCGCCGCGTTTGGCGCCACTTGCAACATACCCTTGGGCAACACCGTCTTCGGCGCTACCGCCACTGGGTTGATCAACCCAGACGACGACCGGATGCAGACCGTTACGATAGCTCAAGGTGTACTGTGGAGCAGCCTAAGCAGCCTCCTCCTAACTCCGGCGGGCCTTGTGGATGGCATTGCTTACTTCAACTTCCCGTACAACCCAACCCTGGCCCCGAACCTTTGGACCACCCCGGGAGGGACTCCGTTCGTGAACGGTAAGCTCGAATACCAAGGCTATGTTGCCGCTACTGGAGGCGCATCGTTGGTCTACCCAGCCGTAGCAGCCCTCAGCACCGGTACCGGCCTAGTGAGCTTCGGTGTCGTTAGCGGAACCATATACCCGAGCGCAGCCTACATCCGCATCGCAAAGAGCTGCACGACTGCACCAGTCCCATGCTCACCAAACAGCATATCCGCCAACCCCATCAAGATAACCGGCATAGGCGCCGGCCCGACAGATGGTTTCACCGAGTACATAGGCACTCCGCGTTGGGGCGACTATTCGTGGGCGGTGGGTTCCGGAACTCACTTCTACTATGCAGCAGAGTACATTGCCCAATCGTGCACCGACGCCACATTCACAATCGATCCGTCATGCGGCGGAACACGCAGCTTCTTCGCCAACTGGTCTACAGCAATAGGAACCGTCTAAAGCAACGCACGCCGCGGGTCCCAGACCCGCAACCCCCTTTTCTTTCAATCCCAAAATCCAGACGGAGGACTGAAAATTCATAATTCTGTCTTTGTCGCGAAATCCATGGAGCCAGCATAGTCTCAGCTTGGTCATCGACGCGTCGGTCGGCGCGTGGGTCTTTCCCCTTTCTCATGCCGCAAACTGTGCTTTCACAGGACGCGCGCTCGGGAGACTTCGCGGAGATCTGCCGATATGACTACCTCCAAATCAAAGCATCCATGCCCGGCGCCGTCACTATCGCGCTGTTCATGTTTGCCCCATACCGTGCGGTTATATACCCGAATTCTCCACGCTACTTATGGTGAAAAAGACGATGCCTAAGACCAGCACGTTTCTCCTGCTAGCAGCCGCATTGCTAGCCGTGGTGTCCGCCCAACCCTACGCTCTCAAGAACTCAGCCGCCGTTCCCATACTAGGCGGCGGCCCCGCAACCACTTTTCAAAGCTTCTCAACGTGCACATACAACGCCCAAGGTAACGCCATCTGTACACAAGTATCCCTAAGCTCAGCAACTCAGCAACTCCCAGGCTTCTGCCCGCCGACCAACTCCCAATGCCAATCCAGCATCACAAGCGCTCAGCAGAACCCCCAGCCAACTGGACCAACCGTGACTATAACAGGCATGATAGGGGTAGCTTACGTACAGGTGAACTGCAACTCACCAAAATACGTGACCTGCGCCATATCAACAACTGTAGTATACTTCCTCGTCGGCTCCGACGGGAACCTCTACAGCCTACACGACACTCCGCCCACAGCCAGACTGTACACCCTGGTTGGTAGACAGGTCACCGTGACAGGTGTGCTCGTGACCCCATCCAGCTGGAACCCCGCCTCAACCACGCCAAAGCTCAGCTTCTACGGCGACCTATACGTGCAAAGCATAACACCAGGCTAACACTAGTGCCGTGCCCCCAGGGGCACGTCCCGCCTACGGTCCCATCTTTCCTTATCTTATCGGACTCCCCATCGATTTCTCGCCGCCAACAACAACAGCTAGGTTGAACCCTCTAGGACGCGAGCATTCATAATGCTCCGGCTGTTAACAACACGTCATGCCTCAATCCGATGTGGCCCATAGCCCGCTCCCTCATCTTGGAACGTGTTGACACAGAAGAATTGTTGACAGCCTCCTGACTTCAGTTCACGTAAGCGGGTGGCCTCCGAATATGGGCCTTGGAGGAGGCTGTGAAGCGCTTGCTCGCAATCCTCCCCCCCGGCACGACTCTAATTCGTACAGAAGAGCATTGTGAATCAAACGGGTAACGGGAACTTGTGAAAGGGCCGCTTGAGTCGATCCGAGGGAAGCGTAGCACAGGAATTACGACGCTTGCCAAGCTATGCCCTGCCTAATTATCGAGTCAGCGAAACGGGGCAATTTAGCGTTGGCATGCGATCGGATACGAAAAAAGGAAACGAGGGCTGTGTTGGGGTTTGGTCGAGTCTACTCGTAGGTCGTCCAGACCTTGTCCAACGGTAAGGCGAAGGAGCTGTCTGAAAAGGAGAGCAGGTTACATATGCCCTCAAAGTCGCTGGAGCCGTTCGCATAAGGATGTGGAAGTATGAAGCCTGTACTGAGGTCGCCAATGAATGCGTACGGGTAGGTGCCGCAGAAGTTGTCCACAGCCACGTACACGTTGTTCGTGTGATAATGGTTAGCGGCGCTGATAGTTACCGCTTCCACGTCGTCTAACACGGCGTAAACTGCAACGAGGTTATAGTATAACGTCCCGGAGCAGTCCTCAGCAACGGCCCAATGATTATCGGAGCTGTCGATGTACAAGCCGACGACGGGAGCAGGCAGGCTTCCATAGAATGTGGCGGGGTAGTAGTTGACGGTGCCGACGCATGTCCAACCGCACTCGCTGAGCAACTCCACCTCATCCCCGTTGAAGTAGTCCACGTACCAGAGGTTTCCGGAGGGGTCGAACGCTTGCCCATCAGGATTACAGACGCCAGCTGGCTGACTGAGGCAGAACGAGGCGGGCGGACCAATTGTCTCGGTCGCGGCGCAGACTCCAAAGTCGTTGGCTCCGCCGCCGTTCGTGTACAAGCAGAGCCACCCGGTTCCGTAGTAGTTGAGCAATGCAACATAGTCATAGAGACCGTACGGCCCAGCGATCGCCATGCCGTAGTAGCCGACGGATGGGACCGCTGAGGCCTGTATCAACGCGCAGGTGCCACCATTCAACCCACCGGACTTGGGGTGGAATGCCCATAGATCTCCCGAAAGCCAGTCCTCAAACAACTGAACCGACCTAGTCTGCAGGGTCGACCCTACAATTCCAGCAAGAATCACACCCGGAGCACAGTCAAGTCTTGGTTGTGGTGCGCCGCTGAGGGTTGGGTCGAATGTAAGCTTTCCAACAGTACCGTCTCTAGCGGCCACGTACAGGCGCCCCAGACGCTTCCTGTAGTTGGCTTTGTAGCCTGGGAAATGTTTGAACTGCATCGATGCCTGAACACTGGTCACCAGTGAGACGGCCAGCATCGCAGATATCGCGAAAGCCGCTAAAACTAGTCTCGTGTTTCTCAAGAAACTCACAAACCGTACATTCAGCACTCAGTATATATCACTTGAGACTCAAACCTTCGTCATCTAAACCGGTGGCTCACAAACTTGTGATTGAACACTACGCGAGTGCCTGACATGCTGCCGGAATGGAAAGCGTCTGCCCGACTCAATCGTGAAAAGAATCGCGCGAAAACCAACCTGCGGTCAGGAATCAAGAATAGCAGATTAATCAAGAAAAAAAGGAAGGGAGGGTGTGTTGGGGGTTGGTTGTGTCTACTCGTAAGTGGTCCAGACGTTGCCGTAGAAGCTACCGAAGGTGATGAGGTTGGATATGCCGTACATTTGGTCTACGCCGGCACTGTATGGATGTGGAAGTATGAAACCTGTACTGATGTCGCCGACGAATGGGAACTTATAGGTGCCGCAGAAGTTGTTCACGGAAACATAGATGAGAGTAGTGTGGTAGTGGTTTGTGGCACTGAGGGCCACTGCCCCCGAGTCGCCTCCTATAGCGAAGACCGGGATTAGGTTATAGTAGAATGTTCCCGAGCAGTCTGGGAAACCAGTTACAGTGTAATGGTTACCGAAGGTGTCGATGGCCAAGCCGACGACTGGGCCGCCGGTACCAATCAGGCCTGTGACGCCTGAGATGGAGGCGGGGTAGTAGTTGACGGTGCCGACGCACGTAAAGCCGCAGCCGGCGAGTAACTCCACCTCATCCCCGTTCACAACATCCACGTACCAGAGGTTTCCGGAGGGGTCGAACGCTTGCCCATCGGGATTACAGACCCCAGCTGGCTGAGCGGCGCAGAATGCGGCAGGGGGACCGATTAGCCCGGTCGCGACGCAGAGTCCATAGTCGCTGGATGCGCCGCCGTTCGTGTACAAGCAGACCCACCCAGTTCCGAAGTAGTTGAGCGCTGCAACGATGTCGTAGAAACCGTACGGCCCTTCAATTGCGTTTCCAACGTAGCCCACGGATGGAACCGGTGAGGTCAGTATGTCCGCGCATCCGCCACCATTCAACCCGCCCGCCTTTGGCTGGAATGCCCATAGATCTCCCGTAGTCCAGTCCGTGAATAACGTGACCGATCTAGTTTGCAGGACCGAACCTACAGTGCCTGAAGGGACTCCTACGCCTGCACAGTCAAGTCTTGGTTGGGGTGGGCCGCCAAGTGTTGGGTCGGGCAGGGTACCAGGTTTTCCTACATAAGGTCCTTTGGACACACCGGGTCTAACCATCATGTATGGGACCCCTACACCCTTCGTGGTGTTGGCTTTGTAGCCTGGGAAGTGTTTGAATTGCGGTGTCGACGCCTGAGCAGTGTTAAGCGTTGAGACGAGTAGCATCACTGTTATCATGAGAGTAGCAATAAGTAACGTTGTTCTCTTCAAATTTTCACCACCCCTACATCCAGAGTTTCGTATATATGACTTACGCAGAGAACGAACTCTTCCCGTTTTCCCGTGAAGTTTTGCACGCCTCAAATATGAGAAGCCCAGTTGTTTAGTTGAACAGAGCACATGTCGTTCTAACGCTGAAGTGCCTAGCGCACGCTAGGAGAAAAAGAAAGCCTATAGTCAGTCGCCTTCCTGAATCGAATTGAATAACTCGTGATCTGTTTAGTGGCGTGGAAGGGTGCGGAATCTTAGGAGAAAGATCGCGATCTTCACCAAACCGCTGCCTCACGAGCGTTACGTTGTCTCGCCCTGATCAACTTGGAGAGGCTTGGTAAGCTTAGATGTGCGAAGCTGGTTTTTCCTTCAATTGTGATACCGCCGGTGTTCGGTCCGAAGCTGGGCAGGTTGAAGGGTACACGGATGTGGCCGCTTTCGAAAGATTTGTCAGAAGGTTGACTGAAGACTTCCAGACTTTGAAGTAAGTCGGGAAGTTGGCAAGACATTTGCCTCCCCATGAAACCGAAATGACGCCCGACATTGGTTGTGGGAGAAGTTTGACTCGTCGAGGATTATGAGAAAGACACCGCTTGCGTCGCCGACGTTCCTGAAATCATGGTACGCTACATGGCCGGGTGGGTGGGCAGGCAGGGGGGTCAGGTGTTCCCGATGTGGGAGTCATGTAGATCTTTATGCAATTTCCGTACTGATCGAATGAGCAAGTGTAGAAGCCGCCAAAGGTAATTGACGGTCCGGCTGCGGGTTGGCTGGTTGTTCCGATTCCGTATCCGCGCGTGAAAGAAGCAATGAAGATTGCAACTCCTAAGCTGCTTACGGCAATGATTTGTTTCCAATTCACTTTCATCAATTTCACCCCCTTAATGGTCTGCTATGGTGTATCCGCACGGCTATCGGATAACGCTCGTAAGGCCTCGGCTTGTTCCGTCATGGCTGCTTGTCACTTCTAACCCCCCTATTTGTTACTACGGCCAAGGTCGTACAGCCAACTTCCTCACAAAGCGTTAGCGTTTCGAATGACGTAAGGTCGCTGTTACCAGTTCCCTCGATGCCCGGTAACATGAAGGTCGCTGAAAACTCGAACCAGATTCGGTACGAAAACCACCGTTAGGCTTGAGAGCGAGTTGGTGAGGTTCCCCCGTGTTCCGAACATGATCACGCAAGGCGCGCGCTTGAGGAGTGCAGGAAAAGCAAGTGCACGTCCTGGAATGGTTCAGAGGGAATGCGGAGTTCTCACTGAACGCGAAACGACTGAACTGCTTCGCAGGGAGAAAATCCCACTGCACATTTCAACGGAAGATCTTGACGAAGCTTGGTTTAGTAGCGGGGAGGTTTTTTTGGAACGCGACACTAGTTACACACAGCTTGGGAAGAAGGCCCGTAAACTGATCTGGCCGCTTAAACTGGTAGGAGTTAAGGGCCGTCGCTTACTCCGTCAATTTCGGAAACGGAGCAGCACGGACCGGTTCTTGGTTTAGGCGAAGATTGCGGTCTCGGTGATGGCTGAGTTCATGGTGACTGTTGCCGGGTTCTTGCTTCCGGTGTAGCTTCCTATGCCTATTCCTGCCCAGTACTGGAATCTGTGGCCGAAGGTCGGCGTGGCCATGATGAGAACATTCGCGCCCGCATTCTCCCAGCCGCTGCTCGTAAGCACCTTCCCCGGCCCGCTAGCCTTCATCGTCAGGTAGTATTGGTGCTGGAACGTAAACACGAGCGTGGTGGCCGACGCGGTTCCACTCAATTTCTGCGTTGAGTACCACCGTTGAGATGAGCTGGACCCGGTGAGTGGATTAGGTGTAACGGACCAAGCGGATCCAGAATCCACCGACACCGCATTCGGACTCATCGTCAGCGTCACCGACTCCGGGGCCCCATTCAGCACGTAATGGAACACGGGTGCGGTTGGGATCCCTCCGCCAACAATCGAGTAACTCACAGTCATAGTAACCCCCCCAGACCCAGATGATGGGTTAACCGTAAGCAGGAATGAGGTTGGGGCGGTAGCAGCCGGGCTGCCGTTCACCGTGATCGTATACGTCCCAGTGGGAGTGGAACTCGACGTGCTGATCGTTAGGGTGCTAGAGAACGTTGGGCTTCCAGACGCGGGGTTGAAACCACAAGACGCCCCAGTGGGCAAACCACTCGTACAGGATAAGGCAACGGACTGCGTTGAACCACTCTTCAAAGTGGCCGTAATCGTATTCGAACCAGAACTGCCCTGAGTAACCGTGATCCCACCGGAATTCGATAGCGAATAAGTGAACGCCGCAGCGCCGTTGCTCTCGGTGAAAACCATCTGCCCATTACTGTTCCCGGAGCACGAGCCTAAGTTTAGGTTGTTCGTCTCCCCAGTCCACCCATTAATCACGCATGTAGGGGGAATCGCATTCCCGCTCTGGTCCTGCAGGGTATTCACAACGGTAATCGATGTTCCAGAGTTGAAGTTTGCCTGTGATCCGCAACAGAAGCCGAAAACGTTGAACTCAGAATACTGCCAATTCTTGTATAGGTCAACGACCTGGTCCGTTATAGACACGCTGTAGCAGCCCCCGCCATTGATGCAGTAAAGATCCTCATCCATCGATTTGACGTTCGCGAAGCCTTCGAGGGTTAGCTTGGCAAGATTTGTGGCCGGTTCGTAGCTAGGGTCTTCAGTGGCTGGACTGTTCGCATAGCAATCAGGATAATAGGAATACCAAGGGCTTCCACCCGGAGGCCCGGTGCTTGGACAACTAGGTCCGTAGTTGAGTAGCCAATATTGGATGAATACGTCAGTTTGCCCACCGTCATTGTTGATGGCAACAAACTGCTCCCAACCGGTCGTTTGCTTGTTTCCGGTATACAGTGTATCGGTCGGGAAAAACTGTGAGTTGTCTTGGAGCCCGAAACAGTTGGCGCCGCCTGCGGCGCCGCAGTTAAGGGAACCCTGGCTATCAGTTTCACTTGTCAAGCCGGTAACGGAAGAAAAGGAGCCAGTTGAACTGCCGATTATCGTGGAACCTGAGTTCGCAACCCAGTCGTTTCCGTTGCCCGCGGTTGACGGTTTTGGTGGTTGGAGCGGAATGTGCGGCGCCGCTGCGCAGGTGACCGAACGCCACACAGTACTCGGGTATGTGGCTGAAAAGCATCCAGCCTGCGGCGTTGGAGTCTTAGAGATATAGCCCTTCCATGCCGCCCAGTTTGCGAATTGCGTGGAGGGAGATGATGCTGCTGCTTGGATCGTCGGAAGCAGTGCCAATGCGACAATACTGCAAATGAATAGTGCACAATAAGCCCTGGAGTTCCTCATGTCTCGTTTCTCCAATCCCAGAGTTAGGGTCTCTTGGCAGGGTTTAGTCGAGGAATATATATGCGCTTCCGTATCGACTTCGCCCGACCATTGTGACAGCAACTATTAATGGAGTTAGAAGGGTAGCGAATACCGTGCCCATTGAATGAATTACACGCGATGAGGATAAGAGGAGGCACCGTTCACTCCTTAACAGGGCATATCGTTGCTCGGCGATTCCTTAACTATTCATCTGCAAGAAGTGTCAGACCCGATCGTTCTCCCCTTCCCGGTAAGTACGCACGACCTTAGTTGTTGATCTTTCGAGCCTGTCACACGTGAGACATCCTTATATCGGGGAGAACATGTTAATGTCTCAGGTGTGACGTTTGGGTGTTCAGTATTGGGTTGTGGATTACGATATTCCCGTTGAACCGCACGCTAGGAGACGCGCGTTCTATCGTGCCCTACACCGAACCCTACGGAAGTATGAAATCACCGCGGACCGCAGCACTCAGAGCGTTTGGATCATGGACAGCAAGGAGATTGCAGAGGAAATTCACGCCCTCGCCCTCAACTACGGCCGCAGTCACTTCTACTCGGCGACAAGAGTCGATTAGACCCGCATGTCACACGTGTGACAGTTTATCCGCGCAATCACGACAGAGCAACTTACGGCCAATGTGGCTCGCGTTTTCCTCCTTAGTGATGATCGCCTTACACTCTGGGCACTGGAACGGCTTCATGACTCGAAGCATCTTGGGGAGGTTAGATAAATCGCGCGCGATCAGCGTCAGCTTACAGCCTCAAGAATAATGCCCATGGTTCTAGCGAAAGCAAGAACCGCAAGTTTCTTAGCATAAGTGGGCGCGGCCTATCGGTAACATTGGCGCTTGCGGCGTCTTCTGGAATTCTTTTTCCCATATCCCTCCAATATCTTAGGGAGATCGTAGCGCAAGAACTTCTTCGCGGACAGGACGGGGTCCTGCTCCACCAACGCATGAAAGCCTAGGTCAAGCGCATAGAACCTCTTGTCCTTCCTCGCAAGCGGGTGCAGAACAGAATCGATTATCTTGTTCAGTTCACCTGACGTGTATGTACCTCGCGTCTTTCGTGGCACGGTTTTTCACTCATCCTCGCAGGTGGGGTAAGGTCTTGTCGGATTAACTGCGCTGACGAACGGGTTGGGCGGTGGGGCGGGTTGCCGCGGGTCGCTCTGAGTGGTTCTTGGTTTACCTAGTCCGAATTTCGCGACAGCGTCCTTCACAATTTCGAGTGATCTGTAGCCCACAAATTCCGCGAAGAGTGTCCCTATCTCTGGATCTTGCACGACCCGACGGAGACGGGACATGATTTCATTAAGATCATCAATGTCCATCTGCATCGCGGCCAATCGGGCGCGGTTTGGATCGCGGTCAACCAGTCTCTCCAAGTCTAAGAGCAGGTTGACGGGATCAAATTGTTTCGCTTTGCGGTCAACCCCGATTTTTCGCTTTCGACGGCGATAGTCAAGGTAATGTCGCCATCTAAGGCGTTGAGCTGAGAGTTCATTCTTTCTGTATCGCTTAAGGAGAGTCGCTGCTTTGGTTAGTTCTTGGATCTCTCTCGGCTCATTTGTCTGCGTTAACTGTATAGACAGGGCGCGGATTCGCTCATTCAGCAATGAGATCACGTCTTCGCTCCCAAGAAGGCGTGAGGGTACCGCAGAATGTATGGGCTTCGTAGAGTCTTGCGCACTTTGAATAGGATTTTGTAGAGGATCAGCAGATGCTTCCTTTCTTTCCGTGGCACCGCTCTGGAAGACTCGCGAAAATATCCGTGTCGGCCCGCGATTATTTGCGGGTAGATCATGATTTTGTTGTTTTTCCACCATTCGGTAACGTGTCACTTAATGCTTGAAAATCCTGTCGAAGTCGCCTTTATAGTGTGTGGTGGTGTCGATGTTCGCATACGTGTACCGTTGACCAGTTCGGGTTCGCTTAGGCTTTGCTCGGTCGAACGTCCAGTTTTGTTCCGACTCAATCGAATAGGAGGTATCTGTCGTTCTCTTCAAGGGGCTCTCGCAGAGTCACCCCAAAAACACGCGTCATTCACGGTTTTCAATACCTCGTAGATTTCTTTCCTTTCCTTCACCCATCCTGGCGCATCTATAGGATAACCTTGAACGAGTTCAGGACCTGTTGGTCTCTGATTAAGCGCCCAGATGTTCCCTTCACCCGGCTACAAGTCAAAGGCAATGATAGGTGGCTTACGCTAATTCGTTTGGTGAAATCAATCTGGTTCATGTGCGGATTGAAGGACAGGCTTCTCCCAACGTAAAGGACGCGGTTCAAACACCAAGTTTGTTTCAGCCCAAGGCAGTTTCGAGCCTTCCAAAGGCATTAATACTAAGAACTTGAGAGCTTAGAATGGTCGATTATGACTAAGGCCGCTATTTTATCCATCGCCCTACTTGTAGCCGTAGTAGTTCCGAGTCTGGTTGCATCCGGAGTCCAAGCAGCCACAGGGCCAACGATTACCTCCGTCCTGCTAACCCCTCTGATTCCGGCCCGTGGCTTGGAATACATGATTATTAACGGCGTAGACTTTGGGACAGGGCCAGTAACGGTGCCTGCAAACTACGCGGGGCCAGGTCCCGGGGTAGATACGGTGAAAAGCAGCGTCACACCTTCATTGGGGATCTGCGACATCAGAGGAGGAGTGCAACAGTGGAATGCAGGAGGCAAATATTCTGGATCGATCAATGTGGGTAGTGGATGCACAGTGGGTGGTTACAATGACATAGGCATCTTTCTGAAGAGTTGGACTGACACCCAAATTGTCGTCAGCGGATTCGGAGGCAACATTTTCGGCTTCCACATCCATAGCGGCGATACGCTCGTCTTCGTAGTCTTTGGACCCAGTAACTCCGGGTACTCGACCTACGTGACATACTACAATGGCCCCAGCGTTTAGCGAACTCTTCGGAATGGCATTAGCGAAATCTTATCCCAAGACTGGGTTCTGTCAACTGATTTAGGGAGTTCCGGTTGGTGGTCTCGACTTAAGAAAGCTTCTTTCTGATTGCGTTTTGAATGATTGTGCGCCCTTTATCCTCGCCCTCAATCCGTATCCCCGCTGCTTCTGAGGGTGGTTTTCCTTGCTCGGCCTGCCTTTGCCCCTTGGGTAAGTTGGCGCAGTGATCGACTAACTGGAGCCTCTACGTAATATGCCTATCAGAATATTGGCGCCAGCGGGTAACGTAAACTCTCCGTCACCTAGCCCGCGCGGGGATGGATTACAAATTTTGGTCACCTGCAAACAACCAAAGTGGGTAGCTTGGGGCCGTAGAACTAAGCCTCAAATTACATGCCTAAGTAGAACCTAGAGGTATCGAATCTGAAAAGAGCTACACGCCCATTCTTTGGGGAATGCAAATCTTTCACAACTACATGCGACCGCATGAACGTCTGAACGGCAAGACCACAGCGGAAGTTGCGGGAATGCAAGTCAAAGACAATGATAAGTGGCTTATCCTAATTCAGAGTGCGAGCCGTAAAATTGCAAACTCTTAAGAATCAAGGGGTTTGCTTTCCTATTGCCTTGCACCGAGCTATTTGGCTTCCTACGGTTTCACTTCTTATCGGCTTGAGCGTATTTTCAATTCTATCCTCTGTGCAAGTCGCCGCACAGGTACTGCCTACTGTGAATATTCATTTCACTGTGCAACCGACAACGCCAGTTGCAAATCAGGTCATCGCTTTTTCGTGGGATGCTTCAAACATCAATGGTAGCACGGGTACGGTCGGCGGCATCGTTATACTCGGCGGTTCTGGTTGCCTTCCAGATCAGAAGATCGTTGCAACGGTGAAGGTCGATCCTCCCTTGACATTCGGCCCTTCTCATCTGCAAGGGGGTTTGCCGGCAGGTGACTACGGCGCAGTTGCGCTGCTAACGGTAGTTGTTCACAGTGCAGTGACCGCTTACGAGTATTTTGCTTCGTCTGACTGCCTAAATTTCACGGTTACAACACCTGTTCCTGAGTTTCCATATTCTGCTCTGATTCTGCTGTTAGCATGTGCGTCAACCGAATTCATCGTGAAACTGAGGATTAGAAGGAAGCGCACCCTTCAGTAGGTTGACGGTTTTTACAGTCCTTTCAAGGCACGCTAGGTGATGTAGACTTTACCTTTACCCGCCAGCATGATATTCTCCCAGGAATATCTTTCGCGAGGGCGGTTTGGCATTATGCTGTCAACCTTGGAGGAGATTGCGCGACGGAGGGTGCCTTGCAGAAGCGTTAGGGCCCAAGTGGAATAGTTGCTACTTCTTTCGAGCTCTGAGAAACAAGTATACGGCGCCGATTGTGACCGGAATTATAATCAAATTACTCGGATTTGAAAGAAACGTACCAAGGTTGAACGGAACAGGGTTAGTCAAGGACTGAGAACTTACAGCGAGTGGGATGGTTGGTGCGGTAACGCACTGGACTGAGTACCATGTCGTAGGCGGATTTGATGAGGTGAAGCATCCGGTCGAGGTGGGCATACTTGACGGCCGGGAATATAATTCCCATACCTGCACAAAGAAAACAAAACATCCATTCGCTATCGGACATTGCGACTCTTGCCCATAATATCCTGTAACCTCAATCGTTCTTCCAACATCACTTTGAGCGGGTACAGGAACAAGGCTCTCAGAAAAGTTCAAAGTAGCGTTACTCGGAATCCCTGGGGTCGTACCGTTAGTAAGGAGATAGAAATAGTTCTGGCAGGAACCCACTAGCGGGTTACTGTACGTCGTAGAAGGACACTGGTAATAGGCGAGTTCTCCATAAACCGTGATATAGCTTGTATTA
>Ga0187771_10001387_pt1 | contig 16112 bp, 7 predicted proteins | sample 0116_SJ02_MP15_1_FD_133139 | JGI IMG/M metagenome (GOLD analysis project Ga0187771, IMG submission 133139) | Tropical peat soil microbial communities from peatlands in Department of Meta, Colombia - 0116_SJ02_MP15_10_MG | ecosystem: Environmental > Terrestrial > Soil > Wetlands > Peat | place...
CAGAAAGCTCGAAGACAGCCTCTCGATCGTCTCTGACCGAAACACGTCTGTGCAATACTCGAATCGCACCAGCTGACTCCCCGATTCCGCGTAAAAATGGATGGCTAAATCAAACTGAGCAAGTTTTAAGTCGAAATGAAAATTGCTGATTTCAAGCTCGCCGATTGTCGGAGCGCTAGAGGACAAGACCTGCAACATGACCTGAAAAACGGGATTCCTGTTTGGATTCCTATCAATCTTGAGGTGGTTCATCAACTGCTCGAATGGCAAATCGGCATTGGAAAAAGCATTCAATGCCGTATCTCGGCTTCTTCGGAGCAGTTCGACGAAATCAGGGTCGCCGGAAAGATCACAACGCAGTGCCACCATGTTCAGGCAATTTCCGATCAACGTACGAAATTCCGCAGTGTTTCTGAGTGCAATGGGAGTGCCGATGACAATTTCGTTGGCACCCGAATATCGACAGAGCAATACCTGAAAGGCTGCGAGGATTGCCATAAAGAAAGTGCATCCTTCGCCTGTTGCCAGAGCATTCAATTTCTGAACCAATGCGTCTGGAAGCTGCAGAAATGCGTTGGATCCCTTGAAAGATTGGAGGTGTGGTCGCGGAAAATCGGCGGGCAATTCCAGCACTGGAAGTTCTCCGGCCAACTGATCTTGCCAAAACCTGAGCTGGTCGTCGTAGGTGGCGCTTTCGACCGTTTGTCGTTGCCACAGTGCAAAATCCGCGTATTGGATTTTCGGAGTGGGCAGATGAGGATCTTGGCCATTCGTGAAGGCCCGATAAAAAGCATCCACTTCATTCAGAATCAGCTCAATCGAAATGCCGTCCACCACAATATGATGGAGATTGATGATCAAAACATGTTCGCTTTCGTTTAACCTGAACACGGAAACGCGAATCAGCGGGAGGCAAGCAATGTCGAAAGATTTGAGAGCTTCTTCTGCCGCCAGTGTTTGAACGCTGGCTTCTGCGGTCGCAGGATCCAATTCCACAAGGTTGATCTGAATCCTGTACTCGGAGTGTATGCGCTGCACCGGCTCGTCGTTTTCAACTGTAAAAGTGGTTCTCAGTATTTCGTGCCGACGAATCACTTCATTAAAGCTTCGTTCCAGCGCTGAGGCGTTCAAAGCTCCGCGAAGACGATAGCCGACTGGCAGATTATAGGCTGGATTGCCAAGCGTCATCCGATCGATTACCCACATCTGCAACTGCGAGAAAGAAAGTGGGACGCGGTCCCCATGTTGCCTTCTGGCAGGGACACGGCCCTCCTCATTACGTTTGTTCTCCGTGGCAGCCAAACGTTTTTTCAGCAAGAGTTCTTTTTCTGGAGAAAGAAGCGGACGCATTGTATCGTTTCCTAAACGATGAGTGACGCGCTCTCGTGTGCCAACCACACATCGATAAATGTGCCACTTAAAGATTGGCTATTCATGGCTTCTAGTCAGCTGAAATCTGTTGACGCGCCTGCTCGTCAGTGAGCCCTTCAATTTCCGTAAGGATTCTTTCCTCGATCACCGAACTCATTTGAGCGATCGTGGGAGCCTCAAAGAAATCCCTTAGAGTGAAGGTGATTTGATACAGGGATCGGACTCTGGAGACAATTTGCATAGCGAGGAGGGAGTGACCGCCTAACTCAGAAAAGTGTTCATGAATGCCAATCCCGTCAATACCGAACACCTTAGACCAAATGTCGGTTAGTGCTGCTTCCATCGCATTCGTGGGAAGCTCACTCCCATCTGGCATAGGCGCACCTTTGCGAAGGACTTTATGAACCTCTGCACTTTGCATCAGTCGCTGCAAATCATCGGGACTAATGACCACCTGTACGAGATTCGAGTCAAAGGCTCGTTGGAATGCCGCCAACCCGTCTTTGGTCGTAATTGCTGTCTGAACCGCAGCCTCATCCCGTCCATCCAAACCCTGCAAAGATGCCAACTCAGCTAACATACCCACTTCTTTCCAGCCTGACCAATTCATGCTGAGCACGGAGGAGTACCCTTTCCAATTCGCATAGTGCGCAAATGCATCTAGGAAGGCGCTGGCAGCGGTGTAGTCGGAAAGACCGTATGGAGTAAGCACAGAGCTGATAGATGACAATAAAACCATGAAATCAAGTTCGAACTGCTGTAAAAGTTCCAACAGGATCATCGTGCCGTAAACCTTGGGAGCTAAGACAGCGTCCGCACTTTGCCTTGTTTTGGCTTGTATCAATCCTGCTTGGACAATGCCTGCAGCATGGACAACTCCATTGATAGTTCCAAACCTCGCAATCACTTTATCCAGAGCACTTTGCATCTGCTCTCTGTCGGACACATCGGCGACTACCACCTCGATCTCGGCACCAAGCGATTCAATTTCCATCAGGGTCTTGATAGTCCGGACAATTGGAGCTGGGGTTCCTCTTAAGTCCAGCAAGGCTTCCCAGTCAGACCTTCCTGGAAAAGGAGATTTCTTGGTCAGCACGAGTCTTGGCTGGCACAATTTGGCTAAATAGCGGGCGATTTCAAGTCCGATTCCGCCGGTGCCCCCCGTGATGAGATAGACTCCACCCCGCCTGTATCGTCTGTTTGACGACGTTCGCGTGGGCACGACGGATGGAAGGTTCGCCTTAAGCCTGATTGGCTCGTACTGTTTTTCCCAGCGATATTTCCCGCGATAAGCGATGATGCCGTTGTTATGCTCTTCGGCGAATTCAGAAATGATCCTAGCGATCCACTCGTCGGGGAGGCTGTCAACCGATTCGCTGCCCGGTAAATCAACATTGAAGCATTTCGCGTTCGGATATTCACGGGGAATGACGCCGCAAGGGCCCAGCACCGTTGCCATTGCCGGGGCGATATCCTCTTCACCGGTAACCGATTGCAATCGATTGGAAATTACACCGATCTTGACGGGGATAGAAGTCCGCAAATCACCCATAGCCTGGGCAATGTGAAACAGACTGAAGAAACTAAAGTTCTGGTTTGCGGCGGTAGTAACACTATCCTCTTCTTTTTCCCTCGTCAGGCTCCCCAAATGAACGATGTTGATTGGAGTCCCGACTATTCTTCGTTCTAAGTCGAGAAACAATTTCTGATATCCTTCAACGCCTCCTGGATTCAGTTCGAACGAATCGTTCGAGTGACGGACAAACTTTTCGCCAAAGCGAACGAGAGCAACCGACATTCCGGCAGCCTCAAGTTTGGACTTGATACGGCCGCCGCCGCCGTATCGGTCTGCAAATACCAACCAGAAAGCCTCATAAGACGGTGTGGCTCCGAAGGTGTCATTTAGAAAGTGTGACCTTTTCCAGGTCGGAGCGTAGAACCAATCGTCAAGGTTAGACGTCGATGCAACAGGTCTCTGCTCTAAAGTCTGTGCATTGCCTGGCGTATTTTCAATCCAGTACTTCTTCCGCTCGAAAGGATAAGTCGGCAGCGATAGTCTGCGGCGTTTCTTCTTGGGATACAGGCTCTGCCACCGAATCTCACTTCCATAAAGCCAGAGCCTACCAACACTCTGCAACAAGAACTCAATATCAGACTGATTCTCGTAATGGTGCCGCATCGACGAGATGTTCACTGGGTCCGCAGCACTTCGTCGGTCTGGATGCTGCATGGCCAGTACGCCAAGAGTCCGGCCAGGCCCGAGTTCCAGCAAGATGGGATCGTTCAGTCGCCAGAGCTCTTGCAGGGCGTCACTGAACCTGGCTGTGTGGTTGGCATGCATGGCCCAATAAGCTGGGTTCGTAGCGTCTTTCAGGGTAACCCATCTACCTGTGACATTTGAGATGAACGGAATTGTGGGTTTGTTGAGCCGGATTTTTCTGACTTCTTGCTCAAGCGCACTCACAATCGGAGTAAGCATTCGCGAATGGAAGGCGTGAGCATTTTGAACGCGCCGACAAATGATGTGTTTCTCATTAAAGCGTCGTTCAAGCTCAGCGACGGCAGTCGGCGGACCCGCGACTACGCACAATGCCGGGCCATTGATCAGAGAAATGGACAGATCTTCGCCGAGCAGAGGAAGCAGTTCCTTTTCCGGAAGCGTCACCGCAAGCATTGCCCCCTCAGGCAAGTCATTGACGAGCTTGGCTCGCTTGGAGATTACGCGCAACGCGTCTTCCAGCGACATCACCCCAGACAGGCAAGCCGCTACATACTCCCCCATGCTGTGGCCGACGATAGCGGCGGGACTAATTCCCAACGACTGCCATAGGCGAGCCAGGGCGTACTCGACAGTGAACAATGCCGGCTGGGCGTACAAGGTCCTGTTAAGTTCCGCAGCACAACTGTCGTTCGACACAAACGCGTTTTGCCCGAGCATCAGCTTCAGATCGATGCCTCTCCTTCCGTCTTTTTTCCATCCCTGGCCGTCCGGATAAATCATTTTCCGAATATCAACCCCCAAATATGGGTGGAGAATCTGCGCGCAGCGATCAACCTCCTGACGGAAGACATCCGATGATTCATAGAGACCGTGGCCCATGCCCACGTAGTGGTCTCCGATTCCAGGAAACAGGAAAACCACCGGCCGCCCTGCGGAGTCTTCCTTGATTTTGGAAAGAACGCGCTTTGGGCTCGGCTCGGAAAGGGCGGCGATTGCGTCCTCTCGGCTGACGGACACGACGCAGCGTCTGTGCGGAAACGTCCGGCGTCCGACCTGCAATGTGTAAGCTACATCCTCGATGTTCACGGAATCATTGCGTTCCAGGAACTCGCGCAGGCGCTGAGTGGCATGATCGAGGGCCGCTGATGACCTTGCGGAGAGGATGAGCAGATCAGGCCAAGGGTTATTTGAACCCTGCTGCGACTCGGGTGCTTCTTCAAACACAACGTGCGCGTTCGTTCCTCCCATACCGGTGGACATGACTCCCGCTCGTCTGGGGCCATTGCTTGTCCATTTCCGCGATTGCGTGTTGACATAGAACGGAGTGGTGTCGAAATCGATTTCGGGGTTGGGCTGACTGAAGTGTAGGCTGGGCGGAATCGTGCGATGCTCGAGGGCAAGGATGGTTTTTATCATGCCAGCGACCGCCGCCGCGGCATCGAGATGCCCCACGTTGGTTTTCACCGAACCGATAGCGCAGTAACCTGAACGCTGCGTATCGGTGCGGAATGCCTTGGTCAGCGCCCTGATCTCGACAGGGTCCCCGACTGGTGTTCCCGAACCGTGCGCTTCGACATAGGTGATACTGTCTGCCTCGACCCCAGCATTAGCAAGAGCTTCCACCACTACGTCGGCCTGACCGTTAACACTAGGCGTGGTGTAGCCCGCCTTTTCCGAGCCGTCATTATTAACCGCCGAACCCTTGATGACGGCATAGATGTTGTCGCCGTCCGCGAGAGCATCCGTCAAGCGCTTCAACACCAGAATGCCACCGCCACTTCCAAATACAGTTCCATTTGCCTTTGCGTCGAACGCCCTCACATGTCCATCGGGCGACACCACTCCGCCACCATCACAGAAATAACCTGCCCGATGAGGAACTCGAATGGATACAGCTCCGGCGAGCGCCATGTCTGACTCTCCACTCAAGAGGCTTTGGCGGGCTAAATGGACTGCAACCATTGAAGTCGAGCAGGCTGTTTGAATGGTGAGACTGGGTCCCTTCAAATTGAGCTTGTACGAGATGCGGGTACTGAGAAAGTCCTTGTCTGATACGATCAGAGTCGGAATGTACTCTTGAGAAAATTGATTATTTAGCCCGCGATCCATGAAATAGGTATTAAACGCGGCGCCAGTGAAAACGCCGATGCGTCCGGGATAACGACTTGGGTCATAGCCCGCATCTTCAATCGCTTCATGCGCCAGCTCCAAGAGTATGCGCTGCTGGGGATCCATGGTCTTGGCTTCAGTCGGCAAGAAGCCAAAGAAATCAGCGTCAAACTGGCCCGGGTCTTCCAGGGTTGGCGCGGCCTTCACGTAGTTCGGATTACTGAGGTAGGCCGGGGGCACTCCCGATTGCAGCAACTCTTCGTCGGAGAACCAGGTGATCGACTCAACGCCTTCGACTAGGTTGCGCCAAAACTCATCAAGGTTTCGCGCCCCCGGAAAGCGACCGGCCATTCCGACAACCGCGATATCTAGTTCGTTATTCATTTCACGAAAGGGTCGATGGCTTCGTCTGGAAGGGGATAATGCGATGCTGACACCTGCTATAGAGGCCTCATCTGAATCACCGGTTCTGGCAGCGCCTTGCGATCGGCTTTTCCGTTCGGCGTCAGCGGCATTCTATCCAGTACCTCAAAGTGGCTCGGAATTGAGTAGTCGGGAAGGTGCTTCTTCAGATGCTGCTTCAGGTCTTCAATCTGTACTTTCGACTTGCAGACCATATAAGCAATGATCAGCGTCACGTTCTCCGAGTATTTCCGGGCCACGCAAACGCAGTCAGAAATAGCTGGATAATCTCTGATGGTATTTTCAATCTCGCCCAATTCGATCCGCAGTCCACGAATCTTCACCTGATGATCCTCGCGGCCCAGGTATTCAATATTGCCGTCAGGCAGCCAGCGTGCAATGTCTCCGGTCCGATAGATTCTTTCGTCGGGATAGTCAGGATTATCGACGAATTTCTCCTCAGTTAGAGCCGGGTTATTGAGGTAGCCTCGTGCAAGCCCGACCCCGGCAATGCATAACTCGCCAGTCTCACCTATCGCCACCGCACTGCCGTCTCGTATGACGTAGAGTCTAGTGTTATCGATTGGCTTCCCGATTGGTATCTTGTTGAAATCATTGTGAGACGGGCAATCATAGTAGGTGACGTCAACCGTGGCCTCGGTAGGACCGTAAAGATTCGTCAGTCGAATTCCGAGCCTGTTTCTGATGATATTGTTGAATTTCGTGACGTGACTCGGTGTTAATGCCTCGCCGCTGACAAAAACCTGCCGAACCGATGCCAGGTTCTCTAGAACGTGATCGCTTTTTCCATCGAGATATTCTAGGAAAACGTTCAGCATGGACGGAACGAAGTGCAGAACGGTTACGCGGTGCTTCTTGATGGCCTCAATGATGAACAGGGGAATTCTCTCGCCCCCTGGCACTAAGAAACAGAGTCTGGCGCCCTCCAGCGCCCACCAAAAAAGCTCCCACACTGAAACGTCGAAGTAGTAGGGAGTCTTCTGAAGAATGACATCGTCGCGACCGATTGGATAAGCGCTTTGCATCCAGTGCAAGCGATTCACTACTGAGCGATGCTCGATCATGACTCCCTTGGGTTTGCCGGTTGAACCAGAGGTATAAATCACATAGGCTAGGTCCCCGGGTTGATTGACAATAACGGGATTTTCCTCCGGTCCACAATAATTTTGGGGCTCATCCAGATTGACGATCAAACCATCGAAGGTTGTTCTGCCAGCCGTCTTGGTGTGGACCAACAGCACTCGGACGCCAGCGTCCTTCAGCATGCATTCAGTGCGGGCCGACGGGTTATCGGGCGATAGAGGCAGATAAGCAGCTCCTGCCTTAACGATTCCTAGGATGCCAATCATCATGCTGAAAGATCGCTCCACCATTAGAGCAACAATGTGTCCTGGTCCAATACCCTTTGCTCTCAACAAGTGCGCTAGTTGATTGGCTTTCTTGTTGAGCTCCGCACAAGATAGGGAGGACGCGCGGGAGACTCCATCGTGATCACAGATTACTGCTGGTGAGGAGGCACATTCTGCAAATCGTCTCTCGATCAATTCCTGGAGGGTGCAGTGATCCGGGAACGGCGCCTCCGTCCGGTTGAATTCAGCGATCTTCTCGAGGTCTGTCGTGCTGGCTGTACGTGGAGTAAGACATTCCATAAGTTTGCTTACTTGAGGGTTCAGTGTGACGAGCGGCGATCCTGCTGGAGAAACATCCCCCCGAGAATGTGTTCATGAATCTGGGTAGTACCTTCAATGATTTCCATAATCTTGGCGTCACGATAGAAGCGCGAAACCGGTGAGGACACATGACATCCGGCAGCTCCGCGTACTTGAACTGCATCTGAAGCGGACCTCACGGCTGCTCTAGAAGCGAAATACTTGGCCAATACTGCTTTTTCAAAGGCTTCGGGAAGATTCTCATCTGCCGCCCGGCAGGCGCCGTAGCATAGATAGCTGCCGGCCTCTAGGCTGGTTCCCATTTCAGCGATCTTTGAGCGGATCATCCCGAGATCTGCCACAGTTTGACTGCCTATCTTTCGCTTGCGCGCCCAAGCGACACTCTCCTCTAGACACCCCCTGACAAGCCCTAGAGCAGAGCATGAGGTGCTGATTCTCCCATAGTGCAGACCAACTGGCGCAACGTGAGATAGGGCAAAGCCAGGTTTGCCGACTACGTTTGCCGTAGGAATTTGGGCATTGTTGAAAACAAGCTTTCCTAGACCAGCAGCACGGAACCCCATCAGATCACGAATGGGTTCCACTTCGAGACCAGGGGTTTCCCTGGGTACCAAACACGCCACCGGGCAACCGCCCAGCTTTCCGAACACCAAGAATAACGAAGCGAGTTGAGCGCCGGTTATCCATTGCTTGGCCCCGTTCAGAATAAGGAAGCCACCCTCAGATTGGGTGAATTCGGTAACTAGGGAATGAAGATCACTTCCTGCACCAGGCTCGGTTAAGGCGAAAGCCCCGAGGATCTCGCCTTTGGCAAGAGGAGGAATCCATTTCTGTATTTGCTCCGCACTACCCCACTTTAGCAACGTTTTAGAAACCATGGTCTGCACAGTCAGCAATACAGTCAACGAGGAAAACCCTCTTCCTAAAGCTTCATTCAGCAGTCCAAACGTGACCGTGTCCCATCCCTGTCCTCCATATTGGGTTGGAAGGCTGCAGCCTAAATAACGGGCCCTTGCCAGCTTAGATATTGCGGATTCAGGGATCTTCTGTTCCCGATCCCATTCGTCGGCAAAGGGCTCGACGTTCTCGCTCACGAACGCCTTGAACTCCCTTTGCCTGGCCTTTTGCTGTTCAGTCAGTAAGTATTGCATCGAAGCCCCTGCTAATAGTCTCTGCCGTCCTTCACGGATCAGGGTGCCAAGTCACGAAATGACTAATGTGGGAGTTAAGAAAACAGGAATGCGCGACTATGCGTTCAGTTCTGAGCCCCAGGACTCTGCCATCCCTTTTTCCTCATGACGAAGGCTGCAGTGGCGTTGACGGATTTGAAGTTCTCGATGTCCAAATCGTCCATGCCGATGTCGATGGCAAAGTTCTTCTCGAGGAAAGTCATCAACTGGATCGCAAATAGGGAATTCACGATGCCAGACTCAAAGAGATGATCGTCACCGTTCAGATTCGCGATAGTGATCGAGCTCAGCAAGAAGTTGGTGACGGTTTCCCTAACCTTGCTTTCTTCTTCTGAGTACATGGGATGGATCAAGGGTTTTCTCTCCAGATGTGAGTTCGGGGGGCGGTCCATCAGCCGGTTGGATAGTTATAGAAACCTTTTCCTGTCTTGCGCCCTAAATGCCCGGCATGGACCAACTTTCTCAGCAGCGGACAACATCGGTACTTAGGGTCTTTGTAGCTTTCATAAAGAACGTCGAGGGAATGCATTACGGTGTCCAAGCCGATCAGATCGGCAGTCTCTAGAGGGCCCATCATGTGTCCGAAACACTTCTTGAAGATCGCGTCGATCTTTTCCGGCGTGGAGACATTATCCTGCAGAACAAAGACGGCCTCGTTCATAAACAAGTGGGAGATCCGGTTGGAAACAAATCCAGGCATATCCTCGACAATGATTGCTTCCTTATTCAGTTGGGAAAGCAATTGCAGTAAGGTGGTGACCGCCCCATCGGAAGTGTGAAATCCCCGGATCACTTCGACCGCTGGTTTGAGATGGACCGGATTCATGAAGTGAATCCCAATCACATTGGCGGGGCGCCCGGAAGCACTGCCTATTTGTGTGATTGAAATGCACGAGGTATTGGCTCCAAAACAGATCTCGGGCGGTGCAAGTTCTCCCAGCCTTTCGTAGAGTGGCTTCTTGATTGCCCAATCCTCAGTAACGTTCTCGATAATGAAGTCGCAAGAAGCCACGTTCTTCATGTCAGTGGTCAGTGTCATTCGCTGCAAAGCCTCGTCCTTGCGAGCCTGCGGCAGTGTCTTCGAAAGCAGAGGAGCGAACCGGATGTTGCTCAGCACCTCGGCTTGAGCGCGCTCCAGAATGTCGTCTCTTACGTCGACGACCACCGTCTGGATCCCATGAAGGACAAGGTCAGTGACGACACCAATTCCAATGTTCCCTGCGCCCAAAACGCCTACTGTTCTGAAGTTCATTGAACCCTTGTCCGCCCCATGGCTTTGGATCGTCTCTGCTGGCCCCTCAGTGCCGCCCCCGCGGTGCCGGCCTCGCCAGAAGGACCTCCGGCGCTCGCGCTCAACTTGGCAGCGAGAAGTCGTACGGTGGGACACTCAAAGAGACTGGTGATGGACAGGTTTTGCTTCAGTTCCTTCCGGATCATGGCAATCACTTGGACAGCCTTCAAGGAGTTCCCACCCACCTCGAAGAAATTGACATTCAGTCCGACTCCCGGTCGACCTAGCACCTTTCTCCATACATTTAGGACTATCGTCTCCACTTGGCCTGATGGCTCTGCTTCCGCCACGCCGCCAAGACCTTGCGTCCGTAAACGGAGATTATCGATTGCCTCTGTCACTCGGCTGATATCGTAGAGTTCTTCTCCAATTTTCTGCAGGTCCTCCGACCGGACAGCTATGCCAAATCCAGACGCCGATGGGAGGGGTGTCTTTTCCACGTGCGGCGTTTCCGGTTCGTCGCTCGCTTGCCGAGTTTTGTCCTCCGGATCGTATCGGAGACGCGCCAAGTAATCCGCGGGGAAAAGCCACAGCTCACCTTCCTTGCCCTGATACTGATTGCCGAGGCTGCTGACGAACTCCCTGGCGGGCAAATTTCTATCCGTCGGGTGGCAAGTGACTTCCACAAACTTCTTTCCTGCACTGAGCGCACGCTGGCCGATGTTGGACATCAGCTTGTGTTCCACTCCTCTGCCCAAGACCCGGCAGCTCAGTAGAAACGTGTCGAGCTTGAAACGATCAGCTTCGGTCTCGTACAGAACAACGCCAACGAGCCCATAGTCCCCGAATCGATCAGTTACTCGAACCGCCAGACATCCAGTGTTTTCGCGCTTTAAGAAGTCTCTAATTTCGCTTGGTGAGCGTCGAATGGTGGTGAAGTTGAATTGATTGGTTCGAAACGTCAATTGCGAGACACGGCTGAGCTGTTCCTCAGCCACGTCATCAATATCGACGCAAACCATAAGCCCTGCCACAAAATCACTAAGAGAGGAGGCCTGCGCCCGAAAGCGTTCTCTCCGCGCGTTGTCCTGATACATCTTTACCCGGCCTCGATCTTCAACAGTCGTTTCGGTATGATCGAAACCCCAGATGTGGTCAAGAAACGTGGCAAACGACGCAGTATCTTGTGGCAGCCGCAGGGTCAACACATCGGGACAGTTAATCTCCACATCGCCGCAATCCAGGGGGTTGTCATCGACGAAGATGAAACTTTCTAAGGCGAGGTTTAACTCAGCTGCGAGAGATTTGATGTTCTCAGATTTGCTATTCCAGTTAATCCGCCATGAAACCAAGTGCTCGCGTTTCAGGAGCATGTCATCTCGATGATCAAATACGTCTAGCACGTCCTGTTCGCTGTTCTTGCTGCAAAGGCACAGCAGCATGCCGAGGTTCATTTGCCCAATCATGAACCGCTGTAAGGTGCGGTAAGGCTCTGTCACCGCAACTCCGCGCCAGCCATCCTCGCCACATACGCCCTTCCAGAGGGTGTTATCGCAATCCAGCACAACCACTTTGAACGGCTTGCGCTTCAGGTTAAAGATGGTTCGAAACAAAGCCGTGCCGACGGCGGCATAGCCCTCTGGCGTATAAGGAATATCCCCCAATTGATGACTATGGGTGTCGTAGTACTCGGTGACCGGATAGCGTCGTAACAGTGCTTCCGAACTAATGGTTGAAACGCCCGTTAGAGTACCCACCAGTGAGAGCAACTTCTGCTCGGCGTCAGCTACGGCTGCCTTTAATTCTGCATCGGCTTCGACGGCCGGGCTCGCCGGGCAGCAACAGAGAGCCAGAGGAGCCGAGATTTGGGTTGTAAATGACTGCAGCGCCACATAGAAGTCCTGAACATTGCGCTGTAACTCCGCGTGCCGGCTGGGTATTTGCCCTGTAGTAGCGCCGGCCGCGTGGGGCTTCGAGTCCAAGTGTCTTTGGCCGTCGGTTTGATCCCGGATTGCGAAAAGATTGAAGAGGCCGGAACGCTCGAGGAGTTTTTCCTGTTCGACCGCGCATCGGTATCCCTTCCCGCGCAGCAGGTCTTGGATGCGACGAACCGCATTCTCAGTAGGGTCGTGGATTTCGATGACAATCTGGTCGATTTTCGCCCAGTCACAATCTTCGATGCCGCGAATGATATCAAGCTCACTCTTCTCCGCATCAATTTTGAGCAGATCGATTCTATCGATTCGATTGTCGCGGATGATGTCCGACACAGTCGTCAGTCGACACAGGTGAGTACTTCGGCGAAGCCTGTCCTGAGTGAGCTCATCGACGTATTCTTGTTTGGATTCGTCACCAACCGATTCGGCGTCGAGCATGCTGCGAACGACGGCTTCAATAGCCTCGCGGTCTTCGGCTTCATCAGAGTAAAAGCCAGAGAAGACCGAGGAATTCTCATAGAAAGTGAAGGTTGCGGTGCCCTGCTTGTCTGAGACACCTAAATTGAACGCCTGGGTATTGGAGCCGTAGACGTCGCAGTTCGCTCTCAGGATGTCATACGCGACCGGGGCAGGCTCGAAGGCGTAAATCCTCGGCTTCCTGCAGTGCCCCATCACGAAAAGGGAAAAGAGACCGATATTGGCCCCGATGTCTACAACCGTAGCTCCGTCAGGCAGGCTTATGCCGTGCTTTAGGTAGCATTCGTGCTCGAAGATTTCCTGGTACAGGTAGTCTGTCTCATACTGTTTCAAGTGAACGATCTCAAGCCCGTTAGGCAGAGTGCATCTCTTACGGTTCCCGAAGCACTGCTCGGCTCTCTTTCTATCGAAGGCCGGGTTGGTGTCTCCCTTGGCAGCACCCCACTTCTCCAATTGAAAGAGGATGATGTTGACCCCGTCACGGTTGTTGCGAAATGCACTCTCCGTTTGCAGCAACTGCTGGAAAATTTGATCGTAGGGGGCGAACTTGACGTTTGCTTGAAGGCCAAAATGTGACGCCCAGAACTTCAGGGAATCTTCGAGCGGCTCGGCAGTAAAGTTGGAGGCGACTACAAATGTCAGTGCCTTGTTGCTCTCGACAGCCTCTGGGCTGTCCAGAAGAGTCAGGCGTACTCCCGAGAGTTTCAGATAGGTGCTGCCGGACGGGCCGAAGACCCGAATATCACCGATCACCTGATTGCTACCGCGCTCAGCTTCCGGCATTAGTCTGGCATGGCACCACAAGGTGTCAGGAAGATTAAGGTTCTGTATGTCGATACGTTCAATTGACTGCAGGACGAACGTCCGTCGTCTGTCCATCACGAAGGTGGCTAGTATTTGCGTCGTCGAATCCAGCAGCGTGGGGTCCAGACAATGAGCTTCGCTCTCCACACGCCGCCATGAAAGTCTGCCCAGATACTCACTGCCCTCGTGCCAAATCGACGAGATGCATTGAAAACGCGGACCATACTGGTTGCCGTTACCGCGCAGCGTTTTGTAAAAGTGCTCAGAGTCGATTACTTCGTGAGCCTGTTTCTGAAATGCTTCGATTGAAAATGATTCGCCGACAGACTCCCGAAGATCTTGCTGGCTACAATCGATTTCCAGCTTGGCAACGCGCTGCCTGGCGATGGGAGCGCTTACATTATCTGCTGTGGCCTCGTAAAAGGTGTATTCAGCCATAGCGTCATCTGTTTTACGGACCTCAACTCTAATAATCGTATCTTCCGGCGACAAGATGACTGGATTCCTAAAAGTCACATGTCGCACAATGCGAGGCACGTGTTTAGAGATGCCGTGATGGACGGAGAGTGCCATTTCCACAAATAACGACCCGGGCAGCACGACCAGATCCTGAAACGCATGATCCAACAAGAAGGGAAGAGAACGGGTGCTGATCCTGAACTCCGCGCAGGCATCCAGGGATCGATCAGGCAAAAAGTTGAAGCTCATGGCAGGCGCGAGTTCAGCCGCCGTCGAATTGGAATCGCAGCTGGCTCGACCAGGATCAGATACGTTCATCAGAACTAATCCCGTCACTTGTGGGTGAGAGATGATCGACTACAAATTAGTCATGCAAATCTAATGTGATCTGCTGTGTTTCGAGTTGCGCAGTTACAGCTGCGCAATTATTTCCGCGATTCTGTCGCCGGCATGCCAATCGTCATTCATTCCGCGGGGACTCGTAGCTCATGATGGTTTCGTCCCGGAGATTTAAGTCAGCGCGCCAGCGTAAGGATGCGAGTAGCAAGACTGCGGTGAAATTAGTCCTCGGAAATGAGCTGTTTTCCACAGGGACCGCACACGAGTTGGCCATCTTCACAACTTGCAATGGCAAGATGTGCACGTTCACTACCCGGACCTTCGACTTGCCAATATCCACATCGCTTCACGATATGCATCTGGCTCCTCTCCCTCCACCATTGGTTGACTTCTCGTGGAAATGCGATCCACACATTTTTATTTCGTCTGAGGTCCGTCAGTAGCGCCAAAAGTTCTCGGTAAGTATGCTCGGCCCTTTGGTTCATCAGGTAATCAGGGTGGGTGATGAAGCTAATAAGTCCATTGTGTTTGAGGATCGTGTCGATCTGCTGTCTCCACAGTGTTAACGAGTAATCATCCAGGATGTAGAACAGGCTATAGTCCTGCGTCATCGTGACTGGCAGTTCCAGGATCTTGCCGACAAAGTACGGCATGACCGTGCAACAGCCACCGCGCTGGGGATCAAGGTGAGCCACATTCGGCACCGACATGTCGTATTCAAATTTCAAGGACTCGTACCACGCCTGGTTACGGTACAGCACGGCGGAACGAAACCCTCTCGTATTGTATTGAATCCCGTAAGCATTGATGCGCGCTGCCCGTTTTTCGAACGTCTTGCGGTCTCTGAAAAGTTTGCCATCATGGTTGAGGTCTTGAACATTAACTTCAAAGTCTCTCTGCCGAATGCTCTCCAGATACTCTTGGGACACATGATAACGCTTTTCCGGCACGATTTGAAAAGAAGCGGGTATCGCAAACTCCTGGTCGATGTCCATTAATTGAGAACAATGGGTAACGCCTCCTTTTGTCTCAACGTCGTGGGTCATTATTGTGCAAGCAGTTGCTCCCTGTGGCCAAAACCAGATGAAGGGCACTGATTTCTTTTGTGCCGAACGAAGTGAGACGGCTAGCAGCTTTTTCAAAAGGCTATCCACCGTTGTGTCGACGGGCCATCCTGGAAACGAAATCCTCTGCCAGCCCCATAAACCAAATCTTTGTAAGTACTTCCGTATGCCGACAGGCAAGAGCGGGCGCGCAAAGTAGTACGCGTCGCGCATGGTCTTTTCAGTCCACCGCGTGAAGCCGCTCCCGATGGAGGCGACGTAACGTTCGTAACGAAGATTGTCAATCACTTCGGCTGGATCAAATGGCAGCTGAATGCCTGAGCCGTTCAGACGGAAATAGGGCAGGAGATCAGGAAGATGGCCCTCGCAATTCTCCGGACCGACGTCTTTAGAAGTACGGCCGTAGCATGTGATCTTCGAACCCAAAGAGAAATATCTAGGCTTCTCTGAAAGATCGGGCAAGGGAGAAAACTCATGCTGTAATTCGGAGCATCGAAAGTATTCGGCTAGGACTTTATTCATATTCTGGCCTGCCCCCCGCTTTCGTTCACGTAAGAATACGACGAACTCCCTCGGTCATAGCCGCACGTGCGATTTAGCGCTTTCAGCCAGCCGCGCTGATGGAAAGCTGATGCCCGCGGGTTCTGATGTGCCCCCGTTCGCTGCTCCAATCTCTGTGTAAGTTCTCGGTTGATTTTCGGTTTTAGCGGGGATGAGGCCGGGAGCAGGGGACGGCGTTTGAGTCCCCTGCTCTGGCATCCCTGTACTAGCTTTCCTCATGCCCGCATCCCCAGTCGCTGACGCGCAAACTCTGCTG
>Ga0187771_10001388_pt1 | contig 16109 bp, 18 predicted proteins | sample 0116_SJ02_MP15_1_FD_133139 | JGI IMG/M metagenome (GOLD analysis project Ga0187771, IMG submission 133139) | Tropical peat soil microbial communities from peatlands in Department of Meta, Colombia - 0116_SJ02_MP15_10_MG | ecosystem: Environmental > Terrestrial > Soil > Wetlands > Peat | place...
GATGGAAAAAACCCCCTGGGACCGATACGAGGCTGGTGCCGATCCGCGATGCCGGGATTGCATGGTCCACAGCGGATATGAAGCGACCGTGCAGAGAATCGCCTTTTCTAATCCGAGGGACTTTGTCAGGCTTGCCGTCTGGAATCTGGGAAAGACCTAAGAGGTTCGCAGGCATGCTTCTCCTCGAGACGGTCCTCCTCAGGCCTTACGTGTTCGTCTTCCTTGCTGTCTACCTCGCCGGGTGTTCGCTGCACCTGGGATTAAAGAGGGCTCTCCTCTTCTGCATCGCGGGATACGTTATCGCTTGGTTGTCGGAATTCTCGTCTATTCACAATGGCTTTCCTTACGGGCACTATTACTATCTTGACGGCACGATGGGAAAAGAAATATGGGTACTCGGCGTTCCACTCATGGACTCAATCAGTTACGTCTTTCTTGCCTATGCGAGCTATTCGCTGGCTCTTCTCGTGTGCTCACCACTGAGTCGCTCAAGATGGATGGTGTACATCCTTGAGACGAAAAAAATAAGAGACTCTCTCCAGGTCAGAATTCTCGGTGCGCTGCTGCTCGTCTACCTCGACATCATTATCGACCCCGTCGCCTTGCGGGGGGATCGCTGGTTTCTCGGCCGGATCTATGGTTACCCCGAACAAGGGGTCTATTTTGGCGTTCCCCTCTCGAACTTTGTCGGATGGTTCGTGGTGGGCATTGCAATGATCTATGTTCTGCAAAAGATCGACCGATACTTGCTGAAAAAAGGGAGCTCGGATCTTATCGGTTACAAATATCCTTTTCGATTCCTAGTCGGTCCCATCCTTTATCTCGGCGTCCTGGCATTCAATTTAGCAGTCACGTTCTCCATCGGTGAGCATATGCTGGGGTGGGCGGGAATCTTCATCGTTCTGCTGCCCGCATGCCTCATGCACGCGATCGTGAGAGGTAAGCTTTCCCAGAAAAGCGTCGATACAGAGTTGTCAGCACATTATAGGGATTTCCCCAAGGCAATGACCGGGGACTGATGCGGGGTATGAAGCGCACGACTCCTCCCTTGCCGCCAAAGAACGCCGCCGTACGAGAATTCGGTGAAATAATATTAATTAAATTCTTTGAAGAACAAGTAAACAGATGGTGGAAGGTGGAAACTGACTTGCTCTTAAATCAGTATCTTGAGGTCAGTGAGGAGAAGTGGGCGCTAGAAAAGTAGATGAAGAACGAGGAAGCATCAAAACGGCGAAGATCCCCACCTTTCGAATCCAATTCGAATTGAGTTCGCGTTCTCCTCAATCATTCTGCGAGACGTCCTGGGGTTTTTGGGCGATATCCTTGAGTTCCACATCAAGCTGTCGCTGAAGTTCGTCTGCTGCATAATCCGCGTCCAGTGTACGCACAAACACACTCTGCAAGGGAATCGAATCCATCGACATCCGCAGTACGAGGATTATACTTCGAAGTCAATTGGGAGCTAGATCTCGAGCTACTTCCCGGGATAACCAACCGTCTGCGCAAGAATAATCTGCTGTTCAGGTCGGAGCTTCATGGCCCGCGCAAGACCCTCCCTTGGGATGGAGCCGCGCACGACAGTGGCTAGCCGCTCCGAGGCACAGAAAAGATACACGTTTTCTGCGATGAACCCCGTATCTGCAGCCGTGTAACGTTCTGCCTCTTCCCGGGAAACGCCGTTCATGCGGCCATGGTCAGCTACATACACCAGGTTGATCGGTGCATCTTTCACGAAGGGTTGGCTTCCGGTCATTGCCCGGATATCCTCTGACAGGACCTGACGGAGCAGGTGCCCTTTTGCATCATAGAGATAGAGGCCGTCCGCTGTCGCTACATAGATGTCGATCTCCTGCCAATTCTTTGCCGACGGAGCGGTCCGGTATCCTGATTCGGGCCGGTTGATGCCGAATGCGGCCCAGAGGAGATTAGAAAGTACCTGCAGCGGCAGCTTTTCCGGGCTAAAGGATCGCTTGGAGCTTCTTTCCTTCAACACCTGCATAAACGGCCTACCTCCCTGCGTCTGTGGTAGCGGTAGTTGAACTGACGTGAGTGCTTCGCCAGCCGGCGCTGCAATTGAGATTACAACGGCTGCCATTACCGTGATAAAGACCAGGAATATTCTTTTCATATGATCACCTCTTCTCTTTTAAATAAGCAAAGGACGTAGTGCTTTTATCAGAAAAACATCGATTCCCACTCGGACCTGCTTATGCATTCAGCGGGTGTAAGAGGACTGTATCCCTCAGCTCGAACCATTTTTGACGGGCCGCGATTCGCACGGCATTGATATGCGTCATTATCCGTTTCTATGTGGTTCGAGTTCTCTCCAACGCTAAAGCCGGAATGGAAGCTGAGTGACGAGGAATGCCATAAAAATGGTCTTCTCCTCTTCTCGTTGTCCGCGCGTCTCAGGCCACCTTCAAGAACGAATCGTTACCAATTCATTACATGTTCATGCGGTGTTCATGGCCCATGGGCATGTCGCTGGCTCCCTGGAGCGTCAGTGGGATCTGCTTCTCTCCTGATTTCTGAAAAAGCAGAGTCATGTTGAATTTCGAACCTGCCTGCATTGTCTTCGGCATATCCTCTATCATGATGTGGCTGCCACCCATCTTAAATTCCAGATTGCTTTTCGCGTGGATAGCTACCGTGTCCACGTTCGCCATCCGCTCACCCTGCATGACATGGAAGGAAGCCTTCGCTCCCGGTATGTCAATCTTTACTCCCTGTAAAACATCTGATCCACCTTGGTTCCTAATGTTCATGGTCACCATAGCTTCACCCACAATGCCGGAAGATAATTCGGCTTTGGCCCCCTCGATGCTGACCTGCGGCGGGCCGCCTTGACACGCAGCAAGTACCATGGTGGCCACGAACAAGCATATAGCCAATGGCCTGAAATCTTTGGTTTTTCCAAATGTATTCATGACAGCCTCCTTCATAGTCATTACTTTGGCGCTTGAAAATTTTAATTCAAATCCCAAGTCAAAGTATACCTGAATTCAAACAGTAAGTGCAACACCTGAGGTAGAAACCTCATGAGGAGTTTTGTATCCTATACATTGTTCGGAACGACTGCTGACCAGACGTTCGATTCGCTTCAACTGGTCTTTTTAGATCTTCCTAAGTCAGTGCTCATCGGCAAGAATCATCGGATGAGGCCATTTGCAGGTTCATTGGCACCTAGCTGCCATGCTACATAGGGACGCGTAAAATAGCACTACAGACCGAGCTTTACAGAGACCTTATCGTGCTGAGCATTCTGAATGCTATTGTCCAGGGTCAGCGTTCTTCTGTCTTTGGCAGGGCGCTTTTCGAGGCGTCTGTTAGTCACCTTGAAAGTCTCGGTAGTGCTTTTACGATCTAACCGGGAGAGCGGCAGGAGTCGATTTTTTCGTTTGACCATGGTCTGGAGCGCTGCCTTGCTTTTTGCGTTCTAACTGCGCCGGGCAAACGCACGAACCGGGATTCTGGGCCTCAGAATCAACCCATTGCAATAATTGCGGTCGACACCTATTTCGGTAGCTGCGTATCGATCAAAGGATTTTGCGACATTGATCGGACAGCAAAGATGTTCTGGTTCATGGCAGGAATCCACCATTCTGCCACGGGGTATCATACCTTCCCGATTGCTGCGCCAGGTGCCATAAAAAATGGGACTGCCGAGATTCACACAACTGTTTTCATAGATATAGTTATAGTTTACTCCGGATGAGACGGAAGCCTGCACCCATCCACTCGGTGTCGTTGACATAAATATAAAACAGGCATATAGTCATGATTAAGTTTGTTATTGAATGTGTTTCTTTGAATCGCCAGGACATTCCTCTGCAGGTCTAATATCGAATTTTGGGAATTTATCGAAAGGGTTCTGTTCATTTAATTTAAGGCAGGATGGTCGCTATGATAAAAGATCAAATGGAAAACATATACAAGAGCATCCCCCTTGAAAAAATACCGTGGGACCAGGAGTCTCCTCCAGAGGTTCTGCGAGCACTCATACAAACAGACAAAATAAAACCCTATAAAGCAATCGACTTAGGGTGTGGAGCGGGCAATTATGTAATTTATCTGGCAAGCCAGGGCTTTGATGCTTACGGTGTTGCTATTTCGGCTTCAGCAATTGAAATCGCAAGAAAATCTGCATCTTAAAAAGGTGTGCCGTGCACTCTTATCGTAGCAGATGTGCTGAGCGATATCGATGATATTCAAGAAACTTTCGAATTTGCATACGACTGGGAACTCTTACATCATATTTTTGCGCCTGACCGAGAAAAATATATTAATAACGTTTACCGTCTGCTTAATCCTGAAGGCGGTATCTATCAGTTTGTTTCAGTCAAGAGAATGCTCAATTTGGTGGCGTAGGTAAACATAGAAAAACGCCTCTTGAGACGGTTTTATATTTTTCCTCTGAAAGCGAAATGGCGGCTTTATTTTCACCACGTTTCAAAATTGAAGAGTTAAAGACAATTGATGTTCAGGGGAAGTTTGCACCGCATAAAGCAATATATGCTTTTTTTAAAAAGAAAAAAACACTGATGCAATCCAGATGACGTGGTATTATCATATCATTCATTTGTAGACAAAACAGAGCATAGAACGCGCGTTAATTGTTGATAAATGCATAAGCAGTTTTGCTCCACAGAATTCTCCCACCAAAAGGAGTTTCCGTATGAAACAATCTCTTCTCTTTTCTCAGATCCAATTTAAAGGGCTTGCCCTGAAAAACCGTATCACGATGGCGCCGCTCTTTCTATCCTATGCAAATCCCGACGGAACGGCGAACGAGTTAATAATCGATTACTACAGAGAGATGGCTGCGTCAGGTGCGGCGATGATCGTGACGGAAAACGTTGCCGTGGCTCCCTCCGGTATGGGGTCGCCCTTTACCCTGCTGTCCGACGACGACCGGTACATCGCTGACCTTGCGAAAATCGCGAAGGTTATTCGCCAAGAAGGCGCGGTCGCTATTTGCCAGCTCAATCACGCGGGCAGATACGCCCATGCTGCAAAACAGAGGCTCGCACCCTCGCCTGTAAAAACCGGCGAGGTACTGCCGAAAGAGATGAACAGGGAAGAGATAGAGACTATCATCAAGTCCTACGCAGACGCTGCCGCACGGGTCAAAGAGGCAGGGTTTGACGGAGTCGAACTCCATGGAGGCACAGGATACCTTCTCGTCCAATTCCTTTCCCAACGAACAAACTTGAGAAAAGACGAGTACGGCGGTCCGCTCGAAAACAGAATGAAGTTTCCTCTGAGAGTGGTCGAAGCGGTGATAAAAACCGTGGGCAATTATCCTGTCGGGTATCGTTTTCTCGCTGATGAATGGCTGCCTGATGGTTTGCACACTGACCAGACTTCACTCTATGCGAAAGAGCTCGCAAAGAGGGGTATTGCCTACCTTTCCGTCATGGCAGGGACTTACGATTCGTTCTTTCTTCCTTCGTACAGGGAAAAAGAAAAAGAAGAGGCATATATGGTTCATTTTGCCGGGAGCATAAAAGAGGCAGTACCTGGACTGCCGGTCATCGCGGCAGGACGCATCCAAACACCGGAGACGGCCGAAAAAGTCCTTCGAGAAGGCACTGCCGACCTTATCGGCCTTGCGAGAGTACTCTTTGCTGATCCCTTGTGGCCCAAAAAGGCAGCCGGTAAAGTCGACAAACCGATAGTCAAATGCCTGCCAACGTGTAATCTCTGTATGGAGCTGGTAATGAAGGGAAAGCCCGCTTTCTGCGCTCATTGGGACAAGAAAAAGAGAGCGCGATTCATTTCTATTCACGGAAAATAACTTCCTGTTTTCATTGTAGTTTAAATTCTTTGCAACTCGTAAAGTTTCGAACCGAATTCATCCTCGCGTTGTTCGCAAATATCTTTTAATTTACGTCATCGACATATTCCCTCGATATGCGTGACATTGCCGTGCATAGGTCATATATTCGTCCAATACTGGTGATCCGACCATTACCCGTTTACGCGGGTGCATAGCAAAGCGTATAGATGATAAAAACGTTCTTTCAAAAACTAACTATGATGTTGAGCGGTTCAACAAGTGGGGACCAACTTACGATCAATCTGTCATGCAAAGATTGTATTTTGAACCAGTCCACACCAAAATGCTTGACCTTCTCATGAATCAACGAAAGGATCCGCCACGCTGTATTATTGATGTTGGTTGCGGAACAGGTCGCCTATTACGAGCCGCCGCGGTCCGCTAACCTGAGGCGCAGTTATTTGGCGTCGATCCAGCCGAACAGATGGTTTCGGAAGCTGTTCGCCTTAATCCGCATGTCTCCTTTCATCTAGCATCGGCTGAGTCCCTTCCTTTTCTTGACGAGGCCGCCGACATAGTTTTAATCAGCTTATCGTTTCACCATTGGCGCAACCAAACGAAAGGTCTTCAAGAGATTGCAAGGGTGCTCCGTCCGGGTGGAATCTTCTGTATAGCCTATCATACAATGCTGCTTGCTAAATTGTTTGGCAGGAGGGTCAAAAGCTGTAAGCAGATTCAAGCACTTCTCGTTAGCGCAGGACTCGTTATTCGGCAACACCCCCGGTTGGGAGTGCGATTCGTTCTCATTACTCTGGCCCAAAAACCATCATCCTGTTCTTTGTGACAGTTACAATCCGGAGGTTACAGGGATCCGAGAAAGTAACGGATTCGTGCAATTCATTTGCGCTTCCCCTGATGTTGCACCTGAAGCTAGCCGTATATTCGTCGGAGCGGAAAATTTACCTTGGTCGGGTGTGGTTTGTTCCCGTCAAACGGCGATTCGTCACGGCTCGACAGGTTAACTTTTTGCCTTGGTGCGCACTTCAAGCAATCTTTTGTCTTTTTTTAATAGGCGGCGGTATATGGTTGCTGTCTTTGCGATGGGATTCGTGATCTCTTGAAATTAAAAAACCCGCGGTCAGATCCTTTCCTGTTGACGCCACTCAGGTACCTCTTAACCTCATGAGTCATAACCACGAGATGGCGAGACCGCGTAGGATTATCATATCACTTTCAAGACAGCGTTGGAAATCGGCCACTTTCACGAGAGGATCAGCCATCTTTCTCTGAATAATGGGCGGCAACTGATCACGATCCAGCAGATTCAGACAGAACTCGCGGATGCGTTGAATTCCGCTCCTCGTCCCCTGCTCATTGTTGACATAAATTTAAAACAGGCATATATTCGTAAAGAATAGTTCATCAGACATAGCGAGACCTATGCAAGGCTTTAATTTGTTGGTTCGACCTGCTTAATAGTTTGTTAAATTTTTTTTATGAAGGATGGTCTTGATATGCCATTAGCCGGCCAAAGATATGTTTCTGCCGAGCTAGCCCATTTTGTAGGGAGAGGGCTAAAAGTAGAAGAACAGTATTCTTTACTATTAAAAATCCTGCATGAAGGCTGGATTACCCATCCTCCTCACAATCCAAATCTACGCGATAATCTTTCCGTAAATACTTCGATCCAGTTTAGTTCGAACAAGATGTATGCACCTGAGATTGTATGCTTTTGCGATATACCTGCGGCCGATTTTGGCATATATGCTGAAAAATACAGTCCATTTGGATTATCCTTTAGTAAAGACTTCATCTTGCAACGAGGGGGTTGCCCTGTTTTCTATATCCCGCTTCAAGCCATGGTGCATCTTGCCAAAAAGGCCGCGCCGGAAGAACTGATTCGTTTGCTTCAAGAGGGCGGGCCCAAAGCCTTATATGAAGACATTTTCATAGGTGAATATTTTGATCGCATGATGAATGAATATAACCGCATTACACCTGGAGTCCCGGATGAACATAAAAGGCTAATAGAACTGGAGCGTTTTCTTGATTATCATATATTTTCATATATAAAGTTTTATGACCACACCTACGCCGGTGACCACGACGACAACTCTTACATGGAACGCGAATGGCGCGTTGTTGGCAATGTTAACTTCTCCCCAGAAGACATCAAGACCATATTCTTGCCGAGAGCGTTTGCTAAAAGATTTCGCGCGGATTTTCCTTCGTATAGCGCACAATTGCTTTTTGTTTAAGGTAATGTTTGCTAGGAAGTTACATCTTAACCAGCCTTGAATCAGGACCGGCTCTACCAGAACGGTGTTCTTGTGCAATTCTCAATTAGTTATTCTACAGCTACGAGGCTCTAAAAAAGCTATCATGCTAGGTGAATAGATATTTGATCTGTAAACTATCAAATCTGGATTAAATCCTGAAAAGCGACTAATTTCTATATTGTGGTTCACATAATTATTTTGTGACTGGTGATTTATACGCATATCTTTATTAGAGTTAGATTCCAGAACAAAATACGGATACCAAGATGGATGACGAAAAACTTCAAGAGCTGAAACAGCCAGATGATTCTGGCTTCAGCTACAAGACTATCTCGATGACCGACTAGAAAGAGATGCAGAATATCTGTTGAAAATTGACATGAAGGAATGGGTAAGCGTCGTATAGTTTAGCGACCTTCTCAAACCGCTGCGTAGTTTACCAGAACCGTCTTTTCAATGCCCTTTGCAATTGACTCTACCACTCATTCAGCCTAACGATTAACCGTATGCATAACTGGTTCGGGATAGCGAGTTCCAGCTGCGCAACCCTGAGGTGCAGCTTCATCAATGCACCGTAGATCGTCCTTGCTCAGTTCGATCTCAAGTGCCCGCAGATTCTCTTCGAGCCGTTCACGGCGCTTTGTCCCCGGAATCGGAATGACATCTTCTCCTTGTGCCAAAAGCCAGGCAAGAGCAAGTTGAGCCGGGGTACATTTTTTCTCTTTTGCAATTACTTGGATTTTTTCAACAATTCGCAAATTGCAGTCAAAATTCTGACCTTGGAATCTAGGCATGTGTCGACGAGAATCATCTGGTGCCACGTCTTCAGGTTTCTGAAAGGCTCCTGTTAAAAAACCTCGACCGAGCGGCGCATAAGCGACAAGCGAAATGCCGAGTTCGCGGCACGTTTGCAAAACATCGGCTTCCGGCTCTCGCGTCCAGAGGCTATATTCTGTCTGCAACATCGCGATAGGGTGTATTACGACAGCACGTCGAAGCGTTGTCGAATTCGCCTCAGAAATCCCCGCATAACGAATCTTGCCTTCTTGTACGAGTTGTCCAAGTGTTCCGACTGTGTCCTCAATCGGGACGTTCGGATCAATGCGTGATGGGTAATACAGATCAAGGTAATCAACGCCTAATCGCTGCAGACTGTAGGATAAATAATTCCGAATGGAAGTGGGCCGACTATCAAAGCCGACAAAATTACCGTCATGATTGCGTAGCGCACCAAACTTGACCGAAATAAAGACCTTATCGCGCGGAATCCCCTTGATTGCTTCGTGGATGAGATCCTCATTATGTCCCATTCCGTAAAAGTCACCGGTATCGAGGAGATTTACACCGAGTTCAATCGCACGCCTTATTGTTGCGATGCTTTCGGCATCGTTCACTTTCCGTCCATTGTAAAAATCCGACATCCCCATACATCCCAAGCCCAACGTTGACACGTGTGCGTTCGTTTTGCCGAGCTTCCGGTATTTCATTATTTTATTGTTCCTTTCGCTGTTTATTCCATGGGGAACGAAACGCCAGAAAGACGAGCACATTCTGCAAGATATCTTTCCTGAGTAGCGGTGTCTGCAGCTGCCGGGTGAAAATTCCGAACTTGTTGATGGTAAAAATATTTTCCTGAGACCATAGCTTCCTTTTCCTGGCTAGTAGCCAGCCAAATCTGTGTTTTCGTCGCTTCCTCCAAGCTATCGGGTGCTGCCGGCCCACCCATTTTAGTGGCCACCCAGCCGGGTTCCAGTGCATTGGACAATACGCTGGGCCATTTACGAGCAACAGCAAAGGCAAGGATGACATTATGTAATTTAGAATCGGCGTAGGCGCCAGATCCATCCCAAGACCGGGACGTCCAGGTCAGATCTTTCAAGGTGGGGTCACCACTTCGATGCATCCCCGAACTCACATATATCAAGCGTCTTGGTTTGTTAATCAGGCATGTTAAAAGGTATGGGGCTAATGAGTTTACGGCAAAGACCTGCGGCAATCCATCAATAGTCTGGATGCGTTGTGATTCTCGGTAGCCAACACCTGCATTATGGATAACGACATCGAATGAGCCTAGCTCATTCACCCGTTCCGCAACGTGTTTAGTTTCAGCGATGCTGGCAAGATCACCGAATACGGCGGTTTCAGCTCTGGGGACACTAGATAATGTGTCTTTAGCCCGACTTTGATTACGGGCATGTAATACTACCGTGTGGCCATTTGCAACCAGTGATCGAGCAGCCATAAGGCCTAATCCATCGGCGGAACCTGTAATAAATATTTTTGCCATGAAAATCCCGTGTTGTTAAGAGGACCAACGTTCATTCATTAATAACGAAATACCGAACCGAAATGGTTATAATGTAATTTGCCTCTCCCATAAACAAGCTGAAGTTGCCAACGGGGAGAAAGCCACCTCCCACATCACAGCTCCCCTTCGCTGAGGTGAATGACAAGGCAGTCAGCTTCGCATTCCGGCCCGGCAGATTCGAATTTGGTTCAACTGAAGCCGAGCACTGGATGCGGCGTATACGGCTCCTCGAGAGCAGCAATTTCGTCAGGCGTTAAACGCAAAGAGAGTGCTGCTACGGCGTCCTGAAGATGAAGCGGCTTGGTTGCGCCAACAATGGGAGAAGTGATCTGCTTGCTGAGCAGCCAGGCGAGAGCAAGCTGCGCGCGGGGAACGCCGCGTTGCTCTGCGACCTGACCCAGGCGATCCACAACTTTCCGATCTGCTTCTTCTGTATGCAAGTACATGCTCTTCCCGAACTGGTCCGTCTCGTAGCGTTTGGTGCTTTCGCTTTGCCACGGACGAGCCAGGCGTCCGCGAGCGAGAGGGCTCCAAGGAATGACGCCAATACCTTCGGACTGGCATAAGGGAATCATCTCACGCTCCTCTTCGCGGTAAAGCAGGTTGTAATGATCCTGCATGGAAACGAAACGGGTCCAGCCGTGAAGGTCCGCGAGATAGAGAGCCTTGGTGAATTGCCATGCGTGCATAGACGAGGCACCTATATAACGCACCTTACCGGATTTCACCACATCATGCAGAGCCTCGAGAGTTTCTTCGATCGGTGTTTCGTAATCCCAGCGGTGTATCTGGTAGAGATCCACGTAGTCGGTTTGCAGTCGACGGAGGCTCTGGTCAAGTTCGTAAAAGATGGCTTTGCGGGAGAGGCCCCTGCCGTTGGGTTCGTCGCGCATGACGCTGTGGACCTTGGTGGCGATAACGACGGCTTCGCGACGGATGTTGGCTTTCAGAAAACGCCCGAGCACCTCTTCGCTGGCTCCGCCCGAGTAGACATTGGCAGTATCAAAGAAGTTGATCCCGAGATCAAGTGCCTGACGAAAGAAGGGTTCGCTCTCTTCTTGGTTCAGAGTCCAGGCATGTCTGCCCGGTTTAAGTTCACCGGTAGCGGGCGCTCCATAGCTCATGCAGCCAAGACAAATGCGGGAAACCTTGAGTCCTGTCTTGCCAAGATTGACGTAGTTCATTTCTCCTCCTGAAGGTCACGAGGTGGCTCAGGCCATCGCACCTGTCAAGCATTGTGCTCCCTATGAAAAGGGCATACTGCGCAAAGAATACATCAACATATGCTGGATGACCGTCGAACGTGTGTGCGTTCTACTTTAGAAATACTGATAAATTTGACGTTAGTTCGCCTTGCCCCTTCCCAAGTGACTCGTTAGTTCTTTTCTTCATTACAACTTAACCCCTCTGCAAGAATCGACACAGGCGCAGTCTGCAGGAGGAATACCAATATGGTGCCACCCCGGCGTAGGGTGGCTGAACCTGTTCATATTTTTTGACTTCTCATCAAGGGGTTTTCTTCTACTTAATCTGTCCCGAAGATTTTACGCATAATTTAAGTTATCTTCAAAAATTCTTTGCTACTTGTCAGATATTGTCTTCTCCAATTCCTGCACCCGTTTCTCAAGATTGGCAATATGTTTTCTTAGTTCCGGCAATTTCGGAAGAATTGCCTGTACCTTGAGCCAGTCTTTTTGCGGCATGGCATAGTACCCACCGAACGTCTGGCCCGGCCCGATGTCGTTCCTGATCCCGCTCTGGGCTGAAACCATCGTGCGGTCGCCAATGCTGATATGGTCTGCAAGGCCAACCTGGCCCGCCAGAACGACAAAATCACCAAGGGTGCAGCTCCCGGCAATTCCTACCTGGGCGATCAATAGGCAGTGCTCTCCGATGGTCACATTATGCGCAATTTGAACGAGGTTGTCGATTTTCGTTCCTTGCTTGATAACGGTAGACCCTAGAGTTGCTCGATCAATGGTAGTGTTGGCGCCGATCTCAACATCGTCTCCGATGATTACCCCGCCCACTTGAGGTATCTTATGGTGTTTGCCATCTTCCGTCGCATACCCGAACCCATCGCTGCCGATTACTGCACCCGCGTGGATAATCACGCGATTACCTATCCGTACTTCGTACCCGATATACACATTAGGGTAGATGATGCAATCATCGCCGACGTTCGCTCCCTTGCCAATGTAAACGCCGGGATAGAGGGTCACCCGGTCGCCGATCGTTGCATCGTCGCCGATAAAGACAAAAGGATGAATAGAAGATTCGACGCCGATAACGGAGTGTTGCCCGATGATTGCCTTATCGCTTATGCCGATCGAACGTGAAGGCTTCAGATGCAGCAACTCGATAGCCCGCGCAAAGGCAAGCCGCGGGTTTTTCACTCGGAGCAAAGGCAGCTGCAGTTTGGGAGTATCCAGAGGCGCGAATGCAGCCGATGCCCCCGACTGTTCCAGTTGCCTGATATTATCTATCCCGGCAATGAACGTGATATGACCCGCTCCTGCATTGTTTACGCCGGCTGCACCGCTTATCTCGATGTCACCCGGACCTTCCAACTCGGCATTGAGTTTATCGGCAAGATCCTTGAGCTTCATAGCGTTTTTTCCTCCCCGAAATTAAGACGTTCTGTCCTGATAGCGGCCCTGTTTGAAAGCCGATTGACCGAACTCATTGAAGTCTGGATATGAAAAACCTTTCTCGTTCCTTGTCAAAAGCGGGCCATACCCTCGACCTTTTGAGAATAGCTGGATAAAAAGGCAAGCGACTATAAACCTGGCCCAAAAAGCCCACACACTTGATTGGGAAAAAGTACCTTATTGTGAGCGATTGTCAGGTAGCTGGCAGTCGCATCATCAAAGAGACGATGATAGATTACTTCTTCAGAACTCCTCCCAGGAACAAACGAAGTAATTGCTGTATCCATTGGTTACGAAACTTTTTGTCAGAGGAAGAACACCCAAAAAGACTTTTCCAAGCGCGCTCTTTTCTCCCTGCGTATACGATCTGGCCTATAAGAAATGACGCGGCAAAAAAAGGGTCTACATCAGCCGCAAGGAGCCCTTTCTTTTTGGCCTGCGTCAGGAACTCTATTAATGCCTCTAGATGTTTGAATATAGTTTTTTCATAAATGTTATTGGTCCTTTCCAGTTCTCGCTGAATAATGGAAATAATCTCAGGTTGTTTAATAAAAGCTTCAATCGTCTGCCCTACAAAGATCTCAAGTCGAATTTTCAAGTCCTCTGTACCTTGAGGGGGCTGAAGCGTTTTTCTCGCGGATACCAATAACTCCGCGATGAACTGCTCGATGATTTGCCTGAAAAGATTGGCCTTTGAATCAAAATGGTAATTGATGGCCGCAATATTCACCCCTGCCGCTACGCTGATTGCCTTTATCGAAACACCGTCATACCCTTTTTCCGCAAACTGTCGGGTAGCCTCGGATACGATACGGCCTGCTGTATTCTGAGCAAAGGGCGCTTTCAGTTGCAATTTATTTTTTCTGATCATCTCCGCCGTATATCCTATACAATCTGAGTAAAAGTCGATTATTAATAGTAAATATACCCATAGTAAAAAGTCAAATTATTTTTTTAATAATTAAAGTGAATGTTTAAACTCCTTGACAAATAAGTTAGAACATTCTAACTTATAATTATGATGGAAACAAAAGCAGTACCAGCGGGATATACGACAGGATGTCTCATAAACCACTGAAATAAGGAAGTGTTCAGAGAGCATTCTGCGTGAATCTCTTCTGGCGAAAACATTCAACCGCATGTTCTCTAAGGGATGAAATGAGAAGCAAATCATCAGGGTAACCGCTTTCTTCCGGATAGCACGGAAACCTCAAATTTTTGCGAAGGGTATTTGGCCATGACTGAACAGAGCGATCCCCACCGCGGAACACGTATAGTCGTCATTTTGGCAGCACTCGCAATCATTGCTTGGAGCATTCATCAGGCACAATCGGTCCTGGTATGGTTTCTTCTCGCCATCTTTCTAGCTGCCATCGGCACGCCAGCGGTCCTCTGGTTTGAGCAGAAACGCATTCCTCATGTCATCGCGGTGTTGCTCGTGGTAATAGGTATGGCTGCTCTTTTGGTGGTTATCGTAGGACTTGTCGGCACATCTCTTAAAAATTTTTATATTGACCTCCCGTATTATCAGGCGCGCTTACAGATGCATACTTCTTCACTCCAGGCGTTCTTGGCATCCAGGGATATCCCCTCCCCGATCTCGTTTCTATCCGATCAGATCAAACCGGAGGCGGTAAAGAGCCAAATCGCCGGCCTCCTCAAGGGGCTAGGCTCGGCGCTATTTGATATCGTCTTGATTCTGCTCGCCGTAGCCTTCATACTCCTTGAATCCTCGAGCTTTCCCGTCAAACTCCGTGCCATTCTTGGTGATCCTCAAAGGGATTTTCACCGGTTTATGAGGTTCGTCTATGATATTAACCGCTACATGGTCATTAAATCTGCGATTAGTCTGATCGTAGGTGTTCTGATCTGGATATGGCTGTCAATCCTCGGCGTGGATTTCCCTATTCTCTGGGGTTTCCTGGCGCTATTACTCCACTATGTACCTAATGTCGGCGCCATTATCGCTGCCGTTCCTGCAATTTTTCTCGCCCTTATCCAGTTCGGGATAGGCCGTGCCTCGCTAGCAGCTATCGGCTATCTCGCTGTTGATTTCATTTTTGGCTACGTGATCGAACCGATGCTTATGGGTAGGAGGCTTGGCCTGTCCACACTGGTTGCATTTCTCTCCCTGATTTTTTGGGGGGGCCTGCTTGGCCTTATCGGTGTGGTTCTAAGCATACCTTTAACCCTGACGCTGAAGTATGTGTGCGAGAATCACAAGCACACACGATGGATCGCGATACTGCTCGGTCCTGAGACGTCCCCTGCACAAGTTTCATCGACGCCGAAAAAAGAAACTGAGTCTGTGGCCTGACATGCATCAGGGAAGATTCGATGGGAAAATCAGCACAATAGCATTGTTAGTACGATATAGTTGGTATAATTGCCTGCGGGGCCACTGCTCAGGTTCAAATACGAAATTATTTCGATTCATAATAACTCGTGAGTTACACCCTCGTACTGTCAAAGGTCTATTTTATAAAATTGTAAGTTGCTGTCAATGTTCTCTTTAAACCTCGAAATAGTGTCCTCGCGGTACCTAGATGCTCTTGCGCGATCAGCTGAGCTTGCCCCACCGCCAGTTCCGGATTTCCGGCAGGTCTTCACCATATTTGTCTATGTATTGCTTATGATCTATGAGTTTGTCCTCGAGCTGCTGCTTCAGGTAGATGCCCTTGTCGCCGGTCTGCGGTAGGCGGTCGATGGTATCCATCACGAGGTGGAAGCGGTCCAGATCGTTCAGTACCGTCATATCGAAGGGCGTCGTGATGGTGCCTTCCTCTTTATAGCCGCGGACGTGGATGTTGTTGTGATTGGTCCTGCGGTAGGTCAGCCGGTGGATCAACCATGGATATGCATGGAAGGCGAAGATGACCGGCTTGTCATTGGTGAAGAGCTCGTCAAATTCCACGTCACTCAATCCATGCGGGTGCTCGGTTTGCGGCTGCAGCTTCATAAGGTCGACCACGTTGACCACCCTGATTTTCAGGTCTGGCAGATGCTCGCGCATAATAGAGACGGCGGCGAGCGTCTCCAGCGTGGGCACATCGCCACAGCAGGCCATGACCACGTCGGGCGCTACATCCTGA
>Ga0187771_10001389_pt1 | contig 16106 bp, 17 predicted proteins | sample 0116_SJ02_MP15_1_FD_133139 | JGI IMG/M metagenome (GOLD analysis project Ga0187771, IMG submission 133139) | Tropical peat soil microbial communities from peatlands in Department of Meta, Colombia - 0116_SJ02_MP15_10_MG | ecosystem: Environmental > Terrestrial > Soil > Wetlands > Peat | place...
TCGCCCAGGCGCGCCGCGCCCGCCGCGGCGAAAACCACCGGAGCGGCCACCGGAGCCGCACCGTGAAGGCAATATAAGACCATGAACCGTCAGACAAAATTACAGTCCGGTGCCAAAGTCTGGGGGACTAGGGGTCGTGGGTTCGAATCCCGCCGCTCCGACCATCAATTTATCAAGCAATGTCAATGCCTTGCGCAGCGCGCCCTCGGCGCGTTGCGATGGCCCGGTTTACTGGCAGCGAGGTTGCTTCGTCCCCGCGTGGCTTTCACATGGGGCGAGCGCGTTCGCGCGTGCCCACGTCAATACCTGATCGAGGCCTGGCAGCCCGGCGATAGCTGGGAGCGATGCGCCGCCATGCAGGCCTGGCGCTTCCCCTGATCTTTGATGACTGAACTGCAAAACCGATAGGCGTCGGCGCGACAGGCGGCGCGCGCGTCGTTGGGGGTCCCTCCGATCATGTGGGCACTGGCAGGAGCCAACAGGGCGAGGGTGAGCAAGATAGCAACGGCCGATCGCATCATCACATTCGTCTCCGATGGTTACACGGTCCGACTGGTCATGAGTTCAATGATCGGAAGTGGCAGTCGCGCGCAGCCGCGCGAAGTCTGTGATCAGAAGTCTGTCAACCAAGATCCAAACGCGCCGGTCACCCGCCGGGTGCGGCGTCTTACTTTATAGAATTGAGTATGGATCGAGCTGGCGCCGTCCCCAAGCGCCTTTTTTCGTCGGTGTCCTTCCCGTCAACGCGACGCGGCTGATTCGCAGAAAATGCAATGGTTATGTTGGCCGCTGCCGACGCCGATACCGCCGACGGCTTTAGCGACTTCATCGCTCGCGCTGGCGCGGGAAAGGGTATGATCTCTTAAAGATTCTGTCATGGAATGTCGGGGCTGCGCTCCCGAACATTTGGAGTCTGTGAGGCAACGGCCGACGATGGCAAACAGGCACGCAAACGCATTGGTGTCGGGGACCTTGCTGGATCCCGGTTGTGCGTTGCCCCATGACCGCGCAATGTCGGAGGCGATCAGGGCCGTCACCGCGCCCGGCCGGTCGATTGCTTTCGTGTCCGGCAATTTCAACGTCGTACATCCCGGTCACCTCCGGCTCCTCAAGTTCGCGGCGGAGCAGGCCGACGTCCTCGTGGTCGGCGTCAACCCGGACGCGACGCCGGGCGTGACCGTGCCGCAGGAGATGCGGGCCGACAACGTCCGATCGATCTCGCTCGTCAACCACGTCGTGCTGCTCGACGCCGCCAGCGCCGCCTTCGTCCAGGCGTTGCGGCCGAACGTGGTGGTCAAAGGCAAGGAGTTCGAAGGGCGCTTCAATCCCGAGCAGGCCGTGGTCGACGCCTATGGTGGCCGGTTGATCTTCAGCTCGGGCGAGTTGCGGTTCGCATCGCTGTCGCTGCTCGAACGCGACTATGCGAAAATGGATATATCGACCATTCGCAAGCCCCTTGAGTTTTCTCGGCGGCACGAATTCGACGACGTTGGCCTGAAAGCCACGCTTGCGAAGCTGACGGGCATGCGGGTCGCTGTGATCGGTGACCTGATCGTCGACGAATATATCACCTGCGATCCGGTCGGCATGTCGCAGGAGGATCCGACGATCGTCGTGACGCCTCTCGTGAGCAAAACCTTCGTTGGCGGCGCGGGCGGCGTCGCCGCACATGCCCATGGCCTCGGAGCCGACGTTCGCTTCTTCACGCTGGTGGGCAACGACGAGGCGGCCGTATTCGCCCGGGGCACGCTCGAAGCGCACGGGGTCAGTTGCGAATATTTCGTCGACGAGACGCGGCCGACGACGCGCAAGCAACGCTACCGCGCACTGAACAAGACCCTGCTGCGGGTCAATCACCTGCGCCAGCACGCGGCTGATCACGATATCCAGGGACACATGCTGGCCGCAGTCGAGGCGGCGCTCAGGAGCTGCGATCTCCTGCTGTTCTCCTGCTTCAACTACGGCTGTCTGCCGCAGGATTTGGTCGAGGCCATCGCCGCCCGCGCGCGCGCCGCAGGGATCATGATGGCTGCCGACAGCCAGGTGTCGTCGCAGACCGGCGATGTTTCGCGCTTCAAGGGTATGGCGCTCTTGACACCGACCGAACGCGAGGCCCGCATTGCTCTGAACGACTTCAGCTCGGGACTTGCCGCTCTCAGTCACGAGCTCATGGCCCGCGCGCGGGCCGAGAACTTGATCGTCACGCTCGGCGCCGAGGGCGCCCTGATCAACGCCGTGGTCGACGGCCAGTTCCAGACCGACCGCTTGCCGGCCTTCAATCCCGTGCCCAAGGACGTGTCCGGCGCCGGTGACAGCTTCTTCATGGCATCGGCCATGGCGCTGCGCGCCGGTGCGGACATTTGGCAAAGCTCGTACCTGGGGTCGCTGGCGGCGGCGCTGCAGGTCTCGCGCGTCGGCAACACACCGCTCACCACGGCGGAGCTCGTCGCCGAGATCGAGGAGACCGGCTACAGCCGCGATTGATCATGCGCGCACTTCTGCTTGCTGCCGGATTGGGGACGCGGTTGCAGCCGCTGACGTTCCGCACGCCGAAATGTCTGGTCACCATCGCGGGTCGGCCGCTGCTCGACCTCTGGCTCGAACTTCTGTTCGATGCCGGCATCGAGCGCGTGCTCGTCAATACCCACTGGCTGGCGGACGAAGTGCGCCGGCACGTCGCGCGGTCGCCGTGGGCTGCGCGCGTCGACCTGGTCCACGAGACCGAGTTGCTCGGCACTGGCGGCTCGGTGCTCGCCAACCGAGGCTGGCTGCAGGACCAGCCGTTCCTGCTCGCCCACGCGGACAATCTCACGGACTTCGACGTCAGCAGCCTGTTGCAGGCGCATGCCGAGAAGCCAGTCGGCCACGTCATGACCATGTTGGGCTTTCGTACCGATTCGCCGCGCTCGTGCGGCATCTTGCAGCTTGATGCGCGCGGCACGGTGATCGGCTTTCACGAGAAGGTGGAAAATCCCCCGGGCGACCTCGCCAATGCGGCGGTGTATGTCTGCGAGCCGGAGGTGGTAGAGGCCATCGCCGCGCTCGGCAAGCCGGTGGTGGATCTCTCGACCGAAGTGATCCCGCACCTCGTCGGACGCATGGTCTGCATCGAAACCCAAGGCTATCACCGCGATATCGGCAGCACCGAAAGCCTCAACCGCGCCCGCGCGGAATTTAGCGCGGCGCGGCGCGGCCATCCGGCAACACTGTCCAGGATCATGGAATGAAGATTCTTGTGACGGGCGCGTGCGGCTACAAGGGCAGCGTGCTGGTCCCTAAACTGCTGAAGGCCGGCCACCACGTGGTGGCTTTCGACATCATGTGGTTCGGCAATTTCCTCGAACCGCACCCCGACCTCACGGTCGCGCGCGGGGACATCCGCAACATCGACGAGGTCGATCTTACGGGCATCGATGCCATCATTCACCTCTCGAGCGTCGCCAACGATCCGTGCGGCGACCTCGATCCAAAGCTCACCTGGGAGATCAGTTGTCTCGCCACCATGCGGCTCGCCGACCGCGCGGCCCGGCAGGGCATCAAGCGGTTCATCTATGCGTCGTCCGGCAGCGTTTACGGTATCAAGGAGGAGGAGCAGGTCACGGAGGACCTCACCCTGTTGCCGATCTCCGAATACAACAAGACCAAGATGTGCGCCGAGCGCATCCTGTTGTCCTACAAGGACGAGATGGTGGTCCAGATCGTGCGTCCGGCCACCGTGTGCGGGTATTCGCCGCGCCAGCGGCTCGATGTCTCGGTCAACATGCTGACCATGCAGGCGCTGATGAACGGCCGCATCACCGTGTTCGGCGGCGACCAGACCCGCCCGAACATTCACATCGACGACATCACTGATCTTTATCTCTTCCTGCTCGACCACCCCGAGCACACCGGCATCTACAACGCCGGCTTCGAGAACATCTCGATCCTCGATATCGCGAGAATGGTGACGCGCCACGTCAAGGCCGAGATCGTCGTCACGCCGTCCAACGACCTGCGGAGCTATCGTGTGAATTCGGACCGCCTGCTGGCGACGGGCTTCCGCCCGAAGAAGACCGTCGAAGACGCCATCCGGGAGCTGATCGGGATGTATTCGCAGGGGCGGCTCAGCAACGAGGACCGCTGGTACAATCTGAAATGGATGGAGCGCGAGGTGGTGAGATGAACGTTCATTCCCGGAAAGGCACGGAGTGATCGCATGCTTCCCGAGGCCCGCCCCAATCCGTTCGCCGGCCACTATTACGGCTCGGAAGAGCTGCGCGAATTCGGCTTCAAGCAGGTCGGCAAGAATGTCCGGATCCATTCGAAGGCGAGTATCTATCGTCCGGAGAACATCGAGCTCGACGACAACATCAGGATCGACGACTTCACCGTCATCGTTGCCACCGGGCCGCTACGGATCGGCTCGTTCGTCAACATCACTAATTTCTGCTTCCTCGGCACGCGCAATGGCATACGCATCGGAGACTTCGTCATGATGGCGCCGTCGGTGAAACTGTTTTCGGTAAGTGACGACTATACCGGCGCCAGGGGATTGGCCGGCGCGGTCGTGCCGCGCGAGCTGACGGCCTGCAGCGAGGGGCCCGTCGAGATCGGGCGCCACGCCATCGTCGGAGCCAATTCGGTGGTGATGCCCAACGTGACGGTCGGTGAGGGGGTCGCGCTCGGCGCGTTCAGCCTCGCGAGCATGAGCCTGGAGCCGTGGGGCATCTATGCGGGGGTTCCGGCGCGGCGGTTGAAGGACCGCGGCCGTGAAATCGAGCGTTTGGGCCAAATTGCTTTTGAACATGCGCGATAGGGCCAATCAGCCGCAAGACTGCATCTTGCACACTTTTCCCGACGATCCGATGCCGCCGTACGTGGAGCGGGGCGAAGGCGTTTACCTTTATACCAGCGACGGAAGGAAGCTCCTCGACACCACGGGAGGATTTACGGCCCATGCGATCGTCGGGTGGTCGCACCCCTACGTTATCGAGAAGATGACCGAGCAGCTCGGGAAGATCACGCACATCGACTACAAGGTCTTTCTCGATCACAACCGCGAGGCGCTTGCCGACCTGATGCTGTCGAACAAGAGCCACGGCCTCGATCGATTCTATTTCGTAGGCAATTCCGGTGGCGAGGCTTGCGAGGCTTCCATGAAGCTCGCGTACCAGTATTTCCACGACCAGGGCATGCCGGAGAAGAAATGGTTTATCTCGCGGCGCGAATCCTATCACGGATCGTCGACCGACGCGCTTGCGGTCGGAGACCGGCCGAACCTGCACTTTTACCAGCCGCTGCTGCCCCCAAACCGCGCCAAGGTGGCGGAGCACAATCCGTTCCGCCAGCGCAAGCCCGATGAGACGCTGGAGGCGTACGCGCGACGGTCGGCCAAGGAGCTGGAAGACAAGATCCTCGAGATCGGACCGGAGAACGTCTGCGCGTTTCTTGCCGAGACGATCTGCGGTGGTCTGGTCGGCGACGCCCCCCCGGCGCCGAATTACTGGAAATATGTCCGCGAGGTCTGCACCCGGTACAATGTCCTGCTCATTCTCGACGAGGTGTGGTGCGGCACCGGCACGAGTGGCAAGGTCTACTGCTGCGACTGGGACGAGGTTACGCCGGATTTCCTGTTCATGGGCAAGACGCTCGCCGGCGGCTACGGCGCGCTAAGCGCGCTGCTTACCAGCAGCAGGGTCGAGGAGGTCATCAAGCACGGACAGCGGCGTATCCAGCATTCCACGACCCACCAAGGGCATTCGCTTTCGGCAGCCGCCGCGCTCGCCGTGCAGACTATCGTTCACGAGGACGGGTTCCTCGATGGGGTCAACCGGAAGGGAAATCACCTCCGATCCGTCCTGGCGTCCGAGCTCGGCGATCATCCGTTTTTCCGCAATGTGCGTGGCCGCGGGCTGCGAAATTCGCTGGAGTACGGGTGCGAGAATCAGCATCAGTTCGGCCTGGAGCTCACCCGCGAGATGGAAGGCAAGCACGGCATCTTCATCAGCGGAAAATGGCACCGGGTGTGCTTCTCGCCGGCGCTCACCATCACGCAGAGCGAACTCGATTTTGTGCTCGAAAGGTTCGTCCGCACGTTCAAGGACGTCGCGTCGCGTTGGTCCGGCGCGAAGTCCGGCACCACTTGGTTCAATCCGGCGCTGTAGCAGGAGGTTGCGCGCCATGCCTGCAGCGGTGATCAATCTCGGAGACGCGGACGTGGTCGCCGTCACGGAGCGTCAGATCCGTGAGTTGTGCGATATCGCCCGGCAGGCGCCGCTGCTGCGCGCGCGCTACTGTCTGCATCGCGGCCTCGAGGATTGCGTGCATGAGATGGTGATCGCCCTGGCGCGCGATGTCTATATTCGTCCGCACCGTCATCACGGCAAGTCCGAGTCGTTTCACGTTCTGCAGGGGCGGCTGGAGGTCGTCTTTTTCGACGACACGGGCGCGATCTCGCGCCGTGTTCGTCTTGATGCGGCAGGTCAGTGGGGTGCGCGGCTCTATCGCATGAATCGCCCGTTGTGGCACTGCGTCCTGGTCCATTCGGAAGTCGCAGTGATTCATGAGACCACGCAGGGACCTTTTGCGCCGAACGATTGCGATTTTGCGGAATGGGCGCCGGACGGGAAGGACCCGGCCGGGGCGAAAGCGTTTGTGGAACGATTGATCGCATCGGCCGACGTCACCGAATGCATGGGCGAGAGCTTATGAGGAGGTCGTCATTGATCGGTCGAGCAGGCCGAAAGCGAGGAGCACGAAGGTGTTGATGCCATTGAGCACCGAGGCCGTTCAGTCGTTCCGTGGCTACGCCGCGCGGCTCGATCGGGCGCTGCAGGCCGCCGATTGGTTGGCGGTTGAGGCGCTGGCGCAGGCGATCCTGGAGGCGTGGACCAGCGGGCGGCGGCTCTTCATCTGCGGCAACGGCGGCAGCGCGGCGAATGCGCTGCACCTCGCCAACGACCTGCACTACGGCATCGGCGCCGGCAGGCGGCCGGGCCTTCGGGTCCAGGCTCTTTCAGCGAACGTATCGGTGGTGACCTGCCTCGCCAACGACTTGGGCTATGACGAGGTGTTCTCGCGCCAGCTTGCGGTCGACGGTTGCGCCGGTGACATCCTGTTGGTGCTGTCCGGCAGCGGGAATTCGCCGAACGTTCTGAAGGCGATCGAGCAGGCGAGGACGATGGGCATCAAGAGCTTCGGTATTCTCGGCTTCTCTGGCGGCAAGGCCAAGGACCTCGTCGACATACCGATTCACTTTGCCGTCGACGACATGCAGGTCAGCGAGGATGCGCAGATGGCTGTCGGCCACATGATCATGCAATGGCTGTCGCGGCAGGCAGCATGGGCGCAGACATGAGGAGTCCTGGCAGAATTGCGGTTCTGGGCAGCGGGTCGTTTGCGGGCAGTTGGTTCGTCGACTTTGCGCTGTCACGGGGCGCGGAGGTCGTCGGGATCAACAGGTCGCCGGAAAAGCCGCCGATGTTTCGGCCCTATGCCGGCAATCCGAACAGGGGGCGCTATGCCTTCCATTGCCTCGACATCAACCGCGACAGCGACCGTGTCACCGCCTTGCTGCTGGATTTTGAGCCCGAGTGTATCGTCGATTTCGCCGGCCAGGGCATGGTTGCCCAGAGCTGGCGGTGGCCGGAGCAGTGGTATCAAACCAACATCGTGGCCAAGGTCCGACTTCACAACGCGCTCAAGGAGCGCGATTTCCTGACCTGCTACGTGCGGGTATCGACGCCGGAGGTGTTCGGTCCGAACACCGGCGTCCTACGCGAGGACATGCCGTTCAATCCGTCGACGCCGTACGCCGTGTCGCACGCGGCGATCGACATGAGCCTGATAGCCTACTTCCGACAGTACGGTTTTCCCGTGATTTTGACCCGGTTCGCGAATTTCTATGGACCGTGCCAGCAACTCTACAGGATCGTGCCGAAGACGATTCTTTGCGCGCTGGGCGGCAGCAAGTTGCCTCTGCACGGCGGAGGGCATTCGGTCCGCGCCTTCATCCATGGACGCGATGTCGCCGCAGGTATCTACAAGGCCATCGAGAGCGGCGAGGCAGGCCGGGCGTACCACTTCACGACCGAAGAGTTCATTGAGATCCGCGAACTCGTGGCGATGATTGCATCCGAGCTGGGGCTGTCGTTCGACGAGATAGTCGATGTCGTTGAAGACCGGCCGGGCAAGGATCCTGTGTACCGAATGGACGCTTCCCGCGCGAAGCGGGAACTCGGCTGGGAGCCGACCTGCACCTTGAAGGATGGAATCTCTCAGACCATCGCATGGGTGCGCGCTGAGCTGGAACAGCTTCAAGGCATGCCGCAGGACTACATCCATGCCGCGTGAAGGCGCTCGATCCGGGATGAACTTGAACTTCCTGCCGGCGCAATATGACGCGACCGACGCCAAGCCGGTGAACCACAGCTATTTGACCGAGCAGTTCGCCGACTATCCTGCAATCTTCGAAAAGCTGGCCGAAGTCGTGCGCCGGGGAGACTATACCCTCGGCCGTGCCGTCGACGAGTTCGAGGACGCCTTCGCAGAGGCGGCTGGAGCGAAGCACGCCATCGGCGTGGGCAGTGGCACCGATGCGCTGTTCCTGAGCTTGAAGGCGCTCGGTGTCGGGCCGGGCGACGAGGTGATCACGACGCCGTTCACTTTTTACGCCACCGTCGGGGCGATCGTGACCGCAGGCGCTCGACCGGTGTTCGTCGACGTGCTGGACGACTTCAACATCGACCCGGTGGGGATTGAGGCGGCCATCACGTCCCGTACCAAGGCCCTTCTTCCGGTCCATTGGTCCGGCAAGCCATGCCGCATGAACGCAATCCGCGATATTGCCGGTCGCCATGGCCTTGCAATCGTGGAGGACGCCTGCCACGCCATCACTGCGACCTACAAGGGGCGGCCGGCCGGCACCTTTGGCATCGCCGGCTGCTTCTCGATGCACCCGCTGAAGAACCTGAATGTCTGGGGCGACGGCGGCATGGTGTGCACCGGCTCGGACGAATTTGCCGCGAAGATCCGCCTGATGCGCAATCACGGCCTGTCCGACCGCGATACATGCCAGATGTTCGCCTACAATTCGCGGCTCGATACCATCCAGGCCGTGGTCGGCCATCACCTGCTGCAAAAGCTGGACTGGATCTCCGAGAGCCGAATTCGCAACGCGGCCTATCTCGACGCCGGGCTGGGCGGCATCAAGGGCGTCACGATTCCGCCGCGCGACGGCGATGAGGTGCGGCACGTCTACCATATTTATTCCCTGCTGTTTGAGGCGCGGGACGAACTCCGTGCTCACCTCGAGCGTCGCGGAATCGACGCCAAGGTGCACTACCCGACGCCCATGCACCTGCAGCCGGCGGCCGCGGCCTTCGGGTATCGGCGCGGGGACTTTGCCATGGCGGAGCACATCAGCGCTTATACCCTGTCGCTTCCGGTGCACGAATTCGTCACGCGCGAGCAGCCCGACACGATGATCACGGCAGTTGGGGAATTCTACCGATGATCGCCGGTGTTCCCTTTGTCGCGCTGGGACGGCAGTTCGAGGCCCACGAGGAGCATTTGGTCGAGATCTTCCGCAAGGTTGGCCGCTCCGGCGCTTATGTGATGGGACCGCAGGTGGCCGAGTTCGAAGAGGCCGCGGCGAAAGCCGGCGGCGCCGGATACGCGGTCGCGCTGGCGAATGGGACCGACGCGCTGATCCTGGCGTTGCGGGCCCTCGGCATCGGCCGTGGCGACGAGGTGATCACCGCGCCGAATTCGTTCATCGCATCCGCCGGCGCGATCGCTGCCGTGGGCGCTACCATCCGCTTTGCCGACGTCAACGAAGATCTCAATATCGACCCGGAAGCCGTCTCAAGAGCTATTACCGGCAGGACCAGGGCGATCATTCCGGTTCACCTGACCGGCCGTCCTGCCAGGATGACGGAGCTGAATGCGCTGGCGAAGGCCCGCGGGCTCTTTGTGATCGAGGATGCCGCGCAGGCAATCGGCGCGGAGCTGGAGGGCCGGCGCGTCGGCGGCCTTGGTGATATCGGCTGCTTCAGCCTGCATCCGCTGAAGAATCTGCACGTCTATGGCGACGGCGGCTTCGTCACGACCAACGATGAAGGTCTGGCCGCTCGAATCCGGCTATTGCGCAATCACGGGCTCCGCGACCGCGATCATTGCGTCGAGTGGTCTATCAACTCGCGGCTCGACACGCTCCAGGCGGCGGTCGCGACCTACAAGCTCGCCCTTCTCGATAAATGGACGCGGCGATTCCGATCGATCGCCCAGGCTTACCGCGCCGGGCTGCAGGATTGCGTGGAGGTCCCGGTTGATCGCGATGGCGAATATGCCGTCTACCATAACTTCGTCGTGCTGACGGACCATCGTCGCGAACTGATGGCCCACCTCGCGGCGCTCGGGATCGAAACCAAGGTTCACTATCCCATTCTGCTGCACCTGCAGGAGGCGGCGAGGCTGCTCGGCTACAAGTCGGGAGACTTCCCGGTCGCCGAGCGGACGGCGCAACGCATGATGAGCCTTCCGATCTATCCCGAACTGAGCTCCGACGAGATCGAATACGTCATCGATGGCATTCGTTCATTTTATTGCAAGGCAGCCAAGGCCGCACGCGGATGAACCAGCAGATCGACCAATTGGACCTTCTGGCGCGGCAGATGCGCGCCCGTATCATCGATACGTCGCATCGCACCGGAACGCCGCATCTCGGTTCGTGTCTGTCGTGCGTCGACATCCTGGTCGCCGCCTACTTCCACGCCCTGCGCATCGATCCGAACAAGCCGCGCGACCCCGACCGTGATCGCTTTATATTGAGCAAGGGACATGCCGCGCCGGCGTTGTTCCAGGTGCTGGCGATGCGCGGGTTCTTCGACGGCCGGATGCTCGAATCCTATGGCAAGGACGGCAGTATTTTCGCGGAACACCCACCGACGCCGAATGAGCTTGCCGGCATCGAAGCCGCCACGGGCTCGCTCGGGCATGGCCTGCCGCTCGGACTAGGAATGGCCTATGCCGGCAAGCTGCAGAAGCGGGACTACCGCGTATTCGTCGTCCTCGGTGATGGCGAATGCAATGAGGGCTCGGTCTGGGAGGCTGCGATGCTCGCGCCCAGCCTCGGGCTCGACCGGGTCATGGTCTTGATCGACTACAACAAGTGGCAGGCGACCTCGCGCAGCAACGATACGATGTCGCTGGCTCCGCTGGTGGACAAATGGCGCGCCTTTGGCTGGGAGGCGCTCGAGGTCGACGGGCACGACGTTCGCGCCCTGGCCCAGCTAATGCATGACGTGCCGTCGGGAAGCGGCAAACCGGTCGCCGTGGTCGCTCACACCGTCAAGGGCAAGGGAGTATCGTTCATGGAGGACGACAACAACTGGCATTACCGCACGCCGAACGAAGCCGAGCTGGCGGCGGCGAAGCGGGAGCTGGGAGTGCCCTGATGCGGAATGCCTTCGCTGACGAATTGACCAGGCTGGGAAGCGCCGACCCGCGGGTAATGCTGCTATCCGGCGACATCGGAAACAAGCTGTTTGACAAGTTCAAAGATGCCGCGCCGGGCCGCTTCATCAACTGCGGCATCGGCGAAGCCAACATGATGGGGATGGCTGCGGGCCTTGCCATGAACGGCTATCGTCCCGTGGTGTATACCATCGCGCCGTTCACGACGACGCGCTGCTTCGAGCAGATCAGGGTCGACGTCTGCTACCATCGTGCTCCGGTGACGATTGTCGGCACGGGCGCTGGTATTTCCTATGCCGACCTCGGCCCGACCCATCATTCGCTCGAGGACCTGGCGATCCTGCGCACGCTCCCCGGCCTGACGGTGGTGGCGCCGGCGGATTCCATCGAGCTCCGGCTGGCAATGCGCCAAGCGCTTTGCCAGGACGGGCCGGTGTACGTTCGGATCGGCAAGAAGGGGGAGCCCGACTTGCACGACGGTGACCCGGCGTTCGGGCTCGGACGCGCGCTTACGCTGCGCGAAGGCACCGATGTCTGCCTGATCGGGGCGGGGACGATCGTCGCAAATCTCGTGAAGGCCGCGGACATCCTTGCCGCAACGGGCATTTCCACCCGGGTCGAGAGCTTCCACACGGTCAAGCCGCTCGATGAAGCGCGGCTCGCGGAGATCTTCGCCCGCTATCCGGCGGTTGGCGTCGCCGAGGAGCACGGCCGCATCGGCGGATTGTTCGGGGCGATTGCCGAATGGCGTGCGACATGCGGCGCGGGAGCGCAGGTGCGTATGCTGGCGTTCGGCGCGCCTGACGAATTCGCCCATGTGATCGGCTCGCGGGACTATTTCAGGCGCAAATTCGGTCTCGCCGCCGAGACGATCGCCGACGCGATGGCGGGAGCCCTCTAGCGATGCGCATCGGCTTGGATTTCGACAACACCATCGTGAGCTACGACGCTCTCTTTCACAAGGTCGCGGTGGAGCAGGGGCACGTCCCCGAAAGCGTCGCGAGGCGCAAGGTCGCCGTGCGTGACCGGTTGCGCGCGGAAGGGAAGGAGGCGGTCTGGATCGAGCTGCAGGGCCAAGTGTACGGTGCCCGCATGATGGAGGCGGAGCCGTTCCCGCAGGCGATTGAGTTCCTGCGGGAGGCAGAGCAATACGACATCGAGGCGACCATCGTCAGCCACAAGACGCGGCACCCGTTTTCCGGCCCTGCCTACGATCTGCATCGCGCCGCACGGGAGTGGATCGCAGCCCGTCTGGTCGACGACGGCAAGCCGGTGCTGCCTGAGGGCCGCATCTTCTTCGAGCTGAGCAGGGATCGAAAGCTGGGGCGCATTGCCGCCGGCAAGTTCGATATGTTTGTCGACGACTTGCCGGAGATTTTGACGCACCCCGCATTTCCCGACAACACATTGCCGGTGTTGTTCGACCCGACCGGGCGGGAAGCGGTACCGGCTCACGTCAAACGCGTCGAAAGCTGGGCGGCATTGGCTGAACTGGCGCGAAATCCGTCATGCGCGGCGACGTAAGCAATACTGCTATCGCGCTCTGGCGTGCCAACGGCGGGCCGAGCGGCTCCGTGGTGGCTGAGGCGTTCGCCGTCGGGGGCAACAACCGGGTCATGAAGCTGGTGCCGGCGGACGGCTCCGCACCAGTGGTGGCGAAGCACTATTTTCGCGGCGGCGATCGCGACCGGCTCGGCAGCGAATGGTGCTTCCTGCGCCATGCGGTGCAGCGTGGCGTCAAATCCGTGCCGCGCCCGATCGCCTGCGACCCCGAGGCCGGCATCGGCCTCTACGAGTTCATTGCCGGCCGCAGGATCGGCCGCGACGAGGTCGGCGAAGGCGAAGTGCTGGCGGCCGTCGAATTCGTGCGCGCTGTCAACGCTGCTCGCAGCGGCGATGCCGCGGCGGATCAGCTCCCGGCAGCCGGGGATGCCGGGTTTTCGGTGTCCGAACATCTGACGATCACCGAGGCGCGTTTTGCCCGGTTCGGATCGGTGAGTGGCGGCAGTGATGTTGACGCGCAGGCGCGACAGCTAATTCGCGAGCTCGAGACGTTTTGGAGCGAGCTGAAGCGAGCCGTCGTCGCCCAAGCCGCGGCGGAGGGGGTGGATCTGGATCACGAAATTCCGGTTCGGGAACGGTTGATCTCGCCATCCGACTTCGGCTTCCACAATATCATCAGGCGGGAGGACGGCAGGCTTGCGTTCCTCGATTTCGAATATGCGGGCTGGGACGACGTTGCTCAGTTGGTATGCGATTTCTTCCTGCAGCCGGCGGTCCCGGTAGGCCTCCATCTGTTGGCGCCGTTCGTCGCAGCTCTAATCGGCGAGGGGCCCGAGGCCGCGCCGGCGCGAAGCCGGATCCGGTTGCTCAGCCGCGTTTTCGGGGTGCGCTGGTGTTGCATCATGCTGAACCCGTTTGCGCCGGAGGCGGCGCGACGCGGCCAGTTCGCCGATCCGGAAAGCGCACATGATCAACGCAAACGGGCGCAGCTGGCGAAAGCTAGGCGCGCATTCGAACAGCTCAAGGAAGCCCGATGGCCTATATAGACTTCGTGTCCGCGCTCCACACCGCGACGAAACGCGATTATCTGGCGCGGGTGAATGACCCGGAGTTTCCGAAGGCGAGGGCGGCAGAGCTCGCCAAGCAGTGGGGCCATGACTATTGGGATGGCGACCGCCGAGTCAATTATGGCGGCTATCGCTACATTCCTGGACGCTGGGAAAAGGTTGCCCGCGCGATGGCGGACCACTACGGGCTGAAGGCCGGCGACAGGATCCTCGACATCGGCTGCGGCAAAGGCTACCTGCTCTACGATTTCACCCAGGTGGTCCCCGGGATCGAGGTTCACGGCATCGACATTTCCGAATATGCGATCGCCAATGCGAAGGAGGAGATCAGGGATCGGCTGCAAGTCGCCGATGCGACGTGGCTGCCGTTTCCCGACCGCCATTTCGACTACGTGTTTTCGATCACGACCCTGCACAACCTGCATTGCTATGACCTCGACAAGGCGTTGCGGGAAATGCAGCGCGTCGGCAAGGAGCGTCGCTACCTTTGCGTGGAGTCCTACCGGAACGAACGCGAGAAGGCGAACCTGCTCTATTGGCAGGTCACGTGCGAGGCGTTCAACACGCCGGAGGAGTGGCAATGGTGGTACGACCTGACAGGCTATACCGGCGACTTCTCCTATATATTTTTCGAGTAGGCACGCGATGAGCAGGACAACGAGGGCGGCGATACTGGTGGAGCTGAAGCAGCCTCTCGAGGTCGCCGAGATCGAATTGCCGCGGGCGCTTGAGCCGGGCCAGGTTCTGGTGCGGTTGATCACCAGCGGAATCTGCGGTTCGCAGATCGGCGAGATCGATGGCGCGAAAGGGGAGGACAAGTTTCTCCCTCATCTTCTCGGTCACGAGGGTTGCGGGATCGTCGAGGAAATCGGGCCGGGAGTTCGCCATGTCGCGGTGGGCGACAAGGTGGTGCTGCACTGGCGCAAGTCTCAGGGCATCGAGGCGACGCCGGCTGCCTATTCCTGGAACGGCAGGCGGGTCAACGCAGGCTGGGTGACGACATTCAACGAGTACGCGGTTGTCTCGGAGAACCGCTTGACCACCGTGGCCGCTGATACGCATCCCGAGGTGGCGGCGCTCTTCGGCTGCGCGGTGACGACAGGTATCGGCGTTGTCGTGAACAATGCGAGGCTCGGGATCGGCGAGTCGGTCGTCGTTTTCGGCGCGGGCGGCGTCGGCCTCAACATCGTCCAAGCGGCGGCGATGGTGTCGGCCTGGCCGGTCATCGCCGTCGATCTGCACGACAACCGGCTGGCCCTGGCCCGCGCCTTCGGGGCGACTCACACTATCAATGCGGCGAAGCAGGATGCGGGGGCGGTCATCCGCGAACTCACGGGTCCGTCGGGCGTCGACGCCTTCATCGACAATACCGGGCAGCCGTCGGTGATCGAGTTGGGCTACGGGCTCGTGAAGCCCGAGGGTCGCGTCATCCTGGTCGGGGTACCGAAAGCGGGGCAGGCCAGTCGGCTCCATACGCTGCCGCTGCACTTCGGCAAGGTGCTGACCGGCTCGCACGGCGGCGAAACCGTTCCCGATCGCGACATCCCCCGATATCTCGGGCTTTTCAATCAGGGCCGGCTCGCGCTGCGGGGCCTCGTGACAGCCCGGTTTCCGCTGGAGCGCATCAACGAGGCGATCGCGGGCGTTCGCGACGGCAGCATCGCAGGACGATGCATGATTCACTTCGGGTCGGGTTGACCAATTTCATGGTTATCGGCTCGCGATGCGTCGCGCCATCGATTTGAAGCGTCCCGACGTCACGTACGTTTCCGGCCCGCGCGGCGATGCGGCGGCCATAGGCTCTGTGGGCGCTCGGGGGGCGGCCGATTGCGATGCCCCTTGTCGTGCGCACCAGAGTCCAAAACTTGCGATAGGCCTGTCAGCGGCCGCATGTATTTTCTTGAGCCCCGGAGGTGCGGATCCTCACGGCATGCCGGCGCGCTGGCGCTGCCAATCCTCGTCGCTCCACTCCAGCATCCGTGCGCTGCCGCTGCGCGCGCCGCCGAGAAAGCGCCGTCCGCCGTCGATCACGACGGTTTCGCCGGTGATGTAGCCGGCGAGATCCGAGACCAGGAAGGCGCA
>Ga0187771_10001391_pt1 | contig 16105 bp, 12 predicted proteins | sample 0116_SJ02_MP15_1_FD_133139 | JGI IMG/M metagenome (GOLD analysis project Ga0187771, IMG submission 133139) | Tropical peat soil microbial communities from peatlands in Department of Meta, Colombia - 0116_SJ02_MP15_10_MG | ecosystem: Environmental > Terrestrial > Soil > Wetlands > Peat | place...
CAATTTTTCCCTCAGCGCGGTTATTGCAAAAGCGACTGAAATAATAGGATAAGAGGAACTGATCGAGGTACCCTGGGTCACACCGATGAAGCGAAAGCTGCTATAATAGAGGGCCCTTCCCAACAAATAGTTTAAGAATCCTGCGGCCATGAAGTAAAAATAGATCAATACCGAAATACTATAGAATTCGGAGATTCCTTTTCCGAAACCCATACTAATAAGAAAGGCCAGCGTTAAACAATTGATGATCAAGGTGATGAAGATGGCGGCATACAAAGGGATATCTCTCATTGCCATTTTGAGAAAGATGGACTGGAATCCCCAGGCAATAGCACATAATATTGAGAGCAAAATGCAAAGGTCCATCTCCGGGTTCCACTATTTCTGAATTCTAATATAGCAAACTCTTATTGTGAGTAATCTTAAATATTCCTGCATAAAGGTCACAGATTCCAAATCATCAATGCAGGACCGTTACCTGGTCCACATGATGTGTGCATCTACGATCGTGGCTGCTGCATAAGTAGCATAGGCAACAGGGAGGGTAACCATGGCCAGCATCCCAAAGCAGAAGACATACAGATGGGCAAGGATTGGAAGGACACCTGCCTTGATAATTGTCGGAGCCACCAAGGTTGCGAGCAGGATGTAACAAAGCGTACTGGGAAGCCCCATACCGAAGATGATGCTGGCGATGGCCGTTGTTCGCCATCTTCGAGGTCTCGGATTCGTCGCTTCACCCTATTCCCCTCCTTAAAGATTGTTCTTACGGATTCTCATGGGCCGCTATATCTTCTTGGTATAATCTTCCAATTTAATTCGGTTCCATGCATCTTCCGGTGGAAAGATTCGATCTGCGAATGGGAGTGTAACAGGCTTTGTTGCATCCAAAATCAATTTAGTCACCATGGGCCCTTTCTCCGTCCGAATTTCTCCGTAAGAAGAAGGATCGAGATGAGCCCCTAAAATATGAGGGATCATTGTAAGGCCGGTGTCCGCTTCAAATCGGGTGGCGATCGCCCAGAGGACTTGTTCTTCATTATAAATATCGATATCCTCATCGACGACAACGACCATCTTCAGGTTTGGTTCGGAACTGAGGGCAGCTAAGCCTGCTGACTTTCCCTCCCCAGGAACTCTCTTCTTAATGGCTATATAACTGGTCATTACACAACATCCTGAGGGGGGCATGTAGACTCCCACGACAGAAGGGACAAGCTTCTTTACTGAATCGTAGACAGAGCTTTCGAAAGCGAGTACTCCCGAAATGTTATGTTCTCGGTGAGCCGGGTCGAGATCGTGGTAGATGGCGTCCTTTCGCATCGTGAGTGCAGTAACCTGCATCAGCCCGATCGGTTTCTTGGGTGACCCGTAATAACCTGTATATTCAGCAAAAGGACCATCGCTCGTCTCTTTGTCTGGATAGAGGACTCCTTCGATGGCGATCTCGGCAAAGGCCGGGACCTGGATGTCTACTGTTTCTGCCTTCACTACTTCCAAGGGTTCTCCCATCAGTGCTCCCATGATTTCGAGTTCATTCACTTCCATCGGACCCCGCGCAAGGGAACCCATGACGGCGGCTGGATGATGGCCCACGAAGAGGACCGCTCCCATGGGCTTTTTCAGCTCTTTGTATCTCCGATAGATGTAAGCCGCATGGTGAGCGGGATTGAACATACAGCCGAGAAGGTCTTTCCCCTGAACCTCATGCCGGTACATGCCCACGTTGGGAATCCCTGTCACAGGATCTTTACAGATGAGACATCCCACCGTAATGTACTTCCCAGAGTCTTTCTCTGCATGGTGGACGATTGGAAGCGTTCCAAGATCGACGTCATCTCCTTTCTGGATGACCTCTTTTACAGGAGCCTTTTCTTTCGGAATCTCCTTCACGGGGAGCGGATGTTCGATTCTGTCGCGATAGCCTTTCAGAATGTCACTCTTCGGTTTCCCAAGTTCTATGCCGAGAGCAAGGCCAAGGAGTTCATAGCTACCAAAAAGATCGGTGACGAGTGGCAACTTAGAGCCCTTCATTCGCTCACAGTAAATGACTGGAAACTTCTTATCGTGAGCGAGCTTCTGCTGGATGACGCACGGCTCATATTTCGTATCCACCTCTTTCGCCACAGAGACAAAGTATTCAGGCCGTAATTTTCGAATCCGGTCTATGAACGTCCTCAAGTCCTTATTCATTTAGTCCTCCTTTTTTTGAGATTGATGACGAATGGCTCTGAAGATTTTCGTTTGATCCATAGGCAGATCGAAAATCCGCACTCCAATGGCGTCGTAAATAGCATTGGCAATGGCTGGTGCTGTGGCGACGAGGCCGGGTTCTCCCACCCCCTTTGCACCAAAAGGACCCAGCGGATCCTCCTCTTCGACCAGGATTGTCTCCATTTGAGGTAAATCCTTGGCTGTTGGGATCACGTAGTCTCTAAAATTATCACTCCAGACATTTCCTTCTCGGATGAGAAGTTTCTCATAAATTGAGAAACCAATGCCCTGAGCCAAAGCACCGAGGATTTGACCTTCAGCCATTACGGGATTGATGGCTTTTCCCAGGTCGTGAGCTGCAACAATTTTTAGCAAATGGATCCTCCCGGTCTCACGGTCCACACGAAGGCGGACCGCATGGGCGCCGTATGAAAATGTAGGGAACATATCCCCATAATCCAAAGGATCTTTTGGAAATGAGAGCCGGTCCACAAAATGCCCATAACCGGAGATAGGGGTTCCCTTTTGGAAGTAAGCTACCTGGACCACCTGAGATATATCGATCGATTTTCCGGGTGTGCCACGGACAAAAATCTTGCCCTCCCTCGCGAAGAGATCGGAAGGATCAACTTCAAGTTGATCTGCCGCGAATTCGAAGAGTCGTTGCTTAGCATCCCGTGCCGCCGCGACAACCGCATTTCCATGGACAAAAGTGGTCCGGCTGGCAAAGGCACCAAGATCATAAGGCGTCAAATCAGTATCCGAGAGGATAATTTTTACCTGGTCTGGTCTGACACCCAACTCCTCGGCACAGATCTGAATCAAACTCTGGTTCGCACCTTGCCCGATTTCCGAAGCCCCTGAGTAGAGGTTCACTTCCCCCCCCGGCATGATCTCCACATGTGCCTCGGCTGCATTGAACTTGTAAAAACGATGACCACCCCCTGGGTGGGCCACGCAAGCAATCCCGAGCCCTTCATCCTCGTGAATCTTATGCGGCCAGCCGATGGCATGAGCCGCTTTTTCAATGCAAGCCTTGAGTCCACAGCTGGGAATGTTTGTCTCCGTGAATAGTCTATCTCCTGCCTCATTTGCATTTCGGAACCGTAGCTCGACCGGGTCGATCTTCAGCCTTGAGGCAATTTCGTCCATTTGCGACTCGATTGCAAAAGTGATCTGCGGGTTTCCGAATCCCCTGAATGCACCGCCGTAGACATGGTTCGTATAAACGAGGAGACCTTCGAAGCGAACATTCCTGATACGGTAGTGAATAGCGCAGGTGAGAGCAACGTTTGTGAGAACTGCTGCTCCTTTCTCGTGGTACGCTCCGTTGTCCACAACGACCTTGGCCTCGCGGGCGGACAATGTGCCATCGGACTTCACCCCGGTCTTGAGTCGAATGAAGAAGGGATATCTGATCCGCGAGATTTTAAATTCTTCTTCTCTGGTATTGAGGATTCGAACGGGTGCTCCTATTTTTTTCGAGAGGATCGAAGCGATAATCTCTTTCGGATCGAGGCAGAGTCTCGACCCGAATCCCCCTCCCATCAGGGCCTGGATAACCCGCACCTTTCTTGATGAGATCCCGAGGGCATAAGCCAGATCGAATTTGAGTACATGAGGGATCTGTGTCGCGGACCAGACGGTCAAAGAATCGGATTTCCAATGAGCAACGCACCCCCTGGGTTCGAGGCAGCAATGGGCAGTGGGTTGAGTCCAATACTCATTCTCCAGAATGAGAGAGGATTCCTGGAATCCTTTTTCGGTATCTCCCGTCCTCTTTTCCATCCTCAAGGCGGTGTTACCGTTCTCGTGAATCCTGGGGGCGCCTTCCTTCAAGGCTTCGAAAGGATCGAAGACGGCGGGAAGTTCTTCGTAATCCACGTGAATCAGTGCCAGGGCCTCTTCTGCAATCTCCTGATCTACTGCTGCTACTGCAGCAACTTCATCCCCGATGAAGCGGACTTTTTCTCTCTCCAGAGGCAGCTTGTCAGCCAGCTCTCGAACAGACGAAAACTTGATCCCTGGGGTATCCTCTGCAGTGATGACGGCTCTTACTCCTGGCAACCTTTTGGCTTGAACCGTTTCGATACGAATGATTCTTGCATGTGGGAGAGGGCTTCGCAAAATCTTGCCGTAGAGCATTCCGGGAAATTTGAGGTCTGAAAGAAAAAGCGCCTCACCTGTTGCCTTCTCCAAGGCGTCAGCTCTGGGAAGACGTTTCCCGATATAGGAGAGAGATATATTCATCAGAGCTCGAGGCTTTTGACAAGATTTTTAAAATGTGTGATCTTCTTACGGACCATGTAAGCCTTGATCCCTTCGATCGTTTTCACCAAGGAGGTGGGATCAATCAAGTTGTATGTTCCGATCTGAACCGCCGAGGCACCTGCAATCACATATTCGAGGGCATCCTCTGCGCAGGTAATCCCACCAATGCCAATGATGGGAACCCTTACAGCCTTCGCCACCTGCCATACCATTCGAACCCCGATAGGCTTCAAGGCAGGGCCGGTCAATCCTCCGGTAATATTTTTTCCGAGTTTCGGTTTCCTGGTCTCTATATCAATGGCCATGGCGAGTGGCGCATTGATAAGAGACAGGGCATCCGTACCCGCGGATACGGCTGCCTTAGCAAATTCTGTAATGTCGGTCACATTGGGGGTGAGTTTGGTGATGACGGTCAGGTCTGTCTCCTGACGGATTGCCTTGATCACTTGGTAAGTAGCATCGGGATCCGTGCCAAAGTGCATTCCACCCTTCTTCACGTTGGGACAAGAGACGTTGACCTCCAGAGCACCGACCCCTTCTACCCTATCGAGTCTGGAGGCGACTTCGGCAAACTCTTCGACCGTCTGGCCACCAATATTGACGATGATCGGTGGTTTCAACTGTCTCAGGTAGGGCATCTTCTCTTCAATAAAGCGATCCACCCCGACATTCTGAAGACCAATGGTGGACACCGTGCCCGAGGGAACTTCGGCCAGTCGGTGCGGATAGCTCCCCATCCTCGGTTTGAGAGTAATGCACTTGACGACGATTGCACCCAGACTGTTCAAGTCAATAAAGGGTGCATACTCAATGGCATAGCCGAAGGTCCCCGAAGCGGGCATCACAGCGTTTTGAAGTGCAAGTTTGCCTATTGTCGTCGTAAGCTCATATCCATTCTTCACAGAAGCCCTCCGATGGTTGAACCTATTGAGATCTCGTTCGGTTTTCCGATTTGAATCTTTCTAATCTTCCCAGACGATCTCTTCGACGTCAAAGACGGGACCGTCCGAACAGACCAAAGCGTAGCCATACGGGAAATCAGGGGAAGTTTGAATATGAGACTCTTTCAGTCCCCTTTTCGCAATGGAGATCTCTGGCTCGACCTTACACACACAGCAGAGGCAGGTTCCGATCCCGCAGGCCATCTTCTCTTCTAAAGAGACCTGGCAAAACAGCCCCCGAGCATTGACAATGGAAGCAAGGGCACGAAGCATAGGATCGGGTCCGCAAGCATAATACTGGGCATCCTGAGGAATCTTTCCTTCGTCCAAAAGCGAGACGAGCAATGTTGTGACAAACCCTTTGAACCCAAAACTTCCATTGTCCGTTGACACAAAGACCTCTGCACCGAGACTTCGGCATTCCTTCTCACAAAGGACAAGAGATTTTCTCTCTGCCCCTATCAGGAAGAATATCTTTTTTCCATTCCTGACTAACTCCTGGGCTACGAAGATAAGAGGAGCAGTGCCCATTCCTCCAGCGATAAGCACCGCAGCAGATCGGTCGGAAATTGTGAACCCATGACCCAAAGGCCCCAAGATATCCAAAGTCGTGTTCCTTGGAAGTTTGGTCAGAAAATCAGTCCCCCTTCCCACGACTCTGAGAAGGATTTCGAATACCTCGCCGTTCACCCGATGGATACTGAAGGGTCTCCGTAGGAGCGGGTCTCTCATCTCGGTCAACCTGATATTGATGAACTGACCAGGTTGGGCTGTTTTGCAGATTTCAGGTGCGAAAAAGGAAATTTTGAAAATACCCTTTGCCACCTTTTTGCGAGAAAGAATTCTTGCTTTCGTCTGAATCATGATCCCCCCAAAAAGATGCCGATTGATAGAGAAGGATTTAGACCTGGCCTCTCAGTTTTTTCGTTTCCTCCAGATTCACCGTCATGTCTGGATTAAGAATGACCTTGTAATTCTCCCTTGCCGATCGGAGACCGATCTTTCCGTTGATGACATCCCAGCGGACCTTCTCTGGGTCGCGACCGCTCGGATCGCCGTAGCCGCCACTGCCAGGCAGATGAATGCTTAGTATATCCCCGGCTTTGAGTTGGGTCACGCCCTTCGACTTCTGCTTCTGCTCGTTTGGCGTCCCAGGATTTAAAATCAGTTGTCCCTTGGTTCCTTCCTTACCTCCAAAGAGGCCCTGAGGTGTGAATTTCTGCCGGTCGGAATACCGTGACCAGGTCACGTCGGTGAAGAATCGTATGTCTCTCCGCAGGGACAGGCCCCCCCGATACTTCCCCGCTCCTCCAGAATCAGGGATAAATTCGTATCTCTCGATCATGACGGGGTTCTCAAGCTCCGCTGCTTCAACCGGGGTGTTCAGAAACCTCCCCAAATGGAGATCCTGGCCATCCGGTCCGTCTTTATCAGGTCTGGCACCAGCGCCTCCTCCTTGAATCTCGATGTAACTGAAACGTTTTCCAGTTTCAGGGTGAATGCCGTTAAAGCTGCAGGTGCATGCCTGGCCATGACTTCCAGAGACCACCCGGTTCGGAACTACCTGACTCATTGCCTTAAGCATAGCCTCCGTAATTTTCGTCATCACCTGGCTGCGGGCTGTCACTCCTGCTGGAGGCAGAGGTCTTGTGACGAGCCCTTCATCGCTCTCCACGTGTATAGGCCGGAACGTCCCTGAATTGACTACCATGTAAGGATCGACGATCCCGACGATGGTGTAGAATACTCCTCCTTTGGTGCAGGACCAAGGGCAATTAATGTTGCCCTTGGTTTGGTGGCTTGTCCCCTTGAAATCGACGATGATTTCATCACCTCTTTTATGGACATTGACCTGAACGTTAACGGAATCATCCGAGAACCCATCATCGTCAACCTGATCAACGCCCGTAAAGTCTCCATCCGGCATCGCCCTAAACGCTCGACGTACCACGTCTTCGGCATAATCGAGAAGCATTTGGGTGCACTCCAGGTAAGTGTTAAGCCCGTATTTAGCGACCAACTGTTTCACCCGTTGGACTCCTCCAATAGTTGTTGCCGCCTGAGCCCTGAAATCTTCCAGGGTTTTCTCAGGGATCCGAATATTCCTGCCAATGAATTCGAAAATTTTGCGATCCTCTTTGCCCTTTCGGTAAAGCTTGAGAAAGGGTATACGCAATCCTTCTTGGAAGATCTCTGTTAAGCCTCCTGCAACGCCACCGGGCACGGCTCCCCCCATATCTAACTGGTGGGCGATATTGGCCACAAAAGCGATCAGCTTCCCGTCAAAAAAGACAGGAGAAAAGAACTGCATATCAAGTAAGTGCTGGCCGCCCAAATAGGGATCGTTGCAAATGATGACGTCTCCCTCTTCGAAGTCGTCATTATCTTTAATCATGTTAGCGGCCGTTTCTGGGAGGCTGAACATCATCAGAGGACAGAGATGAGCCTGGGCTAAGATGCCCCCCGTAGCATCTAAAACAGCACAATTGATATCCATGATCTCTTTGACAATGGTTGTCCTTCCCATCCGCATGAGGTTATACCCCATGTCATCTGCAATGGCTTCCAACCCATAGCGGATTACCTGCATCGTCACGGGATCTGCTTTATACACCATGTCTCTCCTCTCTAAATATCTCAGATTTCAGGTTTAAAGCCCATCCATCAGAGAATCTGCTCTCTTTTTCAAGCCGGTGTGATCACGATATTCCTATATTGGTCGATCGTCCCGATCCATCCCTCTGGAATCAGTGCGGTAGAGATCATCTCTTCAATCAAGCACGGGCCGGGGATCTTCGTGCCGCAGCCGAATCGATCGCGCTCGTAAATGGGAACCTCAACAAAGCCGATGTCCTTAAAGTAGATAGGCCTTTTCTCTTTGGTGGCCTTTGAGAGGGGAACCGGATCCTCTTTCTCTTTCGGCAGGGTTAAGGTAGGATTTCGGCCGATCGCCCTTACCCTGAGATTGACGAATTCCACCGTCTCCTTTGGTTCACTATAGGAGTACACTTTGTAATGCAGCTCATGAAAGGTTGAAAGAATTTCATGGAGCTCCTCGGGACCCAGAGTAGAAGTCCTTCTGATCGGCGCATTCAGCTCCCACGACTGCCCTTCATATCTAAGGTCGGCCGACCACTCGATGATGATGTTCTTTTCCTCCACATTCTCCTCCTCGAGCTGGCGGATTCCTTCTCTCTCCAGGGCTTGATAGGCCTCCAAAAGGTCTTTCAGATTGAGATCGTGTTGCCGCTTAGCCACGGTGCGGACATAGTCATGCGAAACATCGGCTACCACTAAACCAACTGCAGAAAGGTTTCCGCACATGGGAGGGACAACGATCTTAGAAATACCGAGCTCGGCAGCAATATCGGCGGCATGGTTAGCCGCTGCTCCTCCAAAGGGGACCAGGATGAACTCCCTCAGGTCATAACCCCTTTGAACCGAGACACCGCTGATGCCCTTGGCCATATTGGCGTTCACAATCCGGATGATGCTTAAGGCCGCCTCTTCAAGCGTAAGCCCCATTTTATTGGCCACATGCTCCTTGATGGCCTTCTCCGCTTTTTCAGGGAAAAGAGGAAGTTTCCCCCCCAGGAAATAATCGGGGTTGAGGCGTCCCAAAATTAGATTGGCGTCACTCACCGTTGGGAGTGTCCCTCCCCATCCGTAGCAGGCAGGGCCAGGATCCGATCCAGCGCTTTGTGGTCCCACGTGTAAAACACTGCTTTGATCGACCCACGCCAGACTTCCACCTCCAGCTCCAATCGTTTTCATGTCGACCATGGGGAGTTTGATGGGATACTCTCCTACACCACCCCAGGTGGTGGTTCTGGGCATTCCTCCATCGATGATTGAGATATCGAAGGTGGTACCGCCCATGTCAGCACCAATGGCATATTCGTGGCCAGTCAGCTTGCTGATAAAAGCTGTTGCTATTGCTCCTCCGGCTGGTCCAGAATTAATGAGATGGGCAGAATGATCTCTCGCCACTTCGGCGGTCATGGATCCTCCGTTACTTTGCATGATATGGATGCGAATTCCTCCGTACTTCTGGTTGAGCCGGTTCATAAGGTTATCCATGTACCGCTTGATCACGGGTCCGAGGTATCCGTTCATCACAGTCGTGCAGGTCCGCTCGTATTCACGAAACTCAGGACAGATCTCCGAAGAGAGGGAGACCAGTGCTTCAGGATAGATCTCTCGGCAGATCTCAGCCGCCCTTTGCTCGTGCTTCGGATTCAAAAAGGAGAAGAGAAGGGAGATTACAATGGCCTCCACCTTCTCCCTCTTTAAGAAAGCCACTGCCTCCCGAACCGAATTCTCATCGACAGGGGTGTGAACCCGGCCTTTGCTGTCGATCCGTTCAATGACCCCTTTTCTCAGATAGCGCGGAATCAGTGGGGGGGGATTGTCCACCTCAAAGTCAAAGGCCGCTTCCTTAGGCCGGGCCACCCGTCGGATCTCGAGAACATCTTCAAATCCTTTAGTCGTAATCAATCCTGCCCGAGCCCCTTTGCCCTCGATGATCGCATTGGTTCCGATGGTCGTTCCATGGATGAGATAATCGATCTCCTTGACCGACCGACCCGAGATCTTCAAAATCTCATCCAATCCATTGATCACACCCAACGCCAAATCATAATGTGTTGTCGGTGTCTTTGCGTACTGAAACATTCCTTTCTTCTCGTCCACCAACACCACATCTGTAAACGTTCCACCTACGTCAATCCCAACTCGCACCTTTGACTCCTTTCAGCCTCTTCTTCAAATCCTGATGTGAACATTTTCTTAATGTATTGGGGTCTGTTTTCCTTACAGACCCAAATAGGCTTTTTTGATTCGTTCGTCTTCCAACAGGACGTGGGCATCTCCACTGTTCGTCACTCGACCCCTTTCAAGGACGAATCCATATTGCGCATTCGAGAAGGCGGCGTGGACGTCTTGTTCGACGATGAAAACAGAGGTCCCCGTCACGTTAATCTCCCGAATAATCCGAACGATTTCCTTCACCACGAGGGGCGCAAGACCCAGAGAAAGTTCATCAATAAGCAGGAGCTTAGGATGAGACATCAGTCCTCTTCCGATCGCGCACATCTGTTGGAGCCCTCCGCTCAGCTTTCCAGCCAGAGTGGGTAATTTCTCTTGCAGCAAAGGAAAGAGCATTAGGACTTGTTCAATATCCTTTTGTATTCCTTCTCTTCTCGAACGTGTGTAAGCCCCCATCATTAAATTTTCACGAACCGTCATGCCTGGATAGAGCCTTCTTCCTTCAGGAACCAGGATGATTCCTCGCTTCACCCGTTCGTTGGCTGGAAAGCGAAGAATCTCCTCCCCATCAAAAAAGACGGACCCTGCCATCGGCCAAACCAACCCTGATAGGGTTTTAAGAAGTGTTGACTTACCTGCACCATTTGGGCCAACCAGGGCCGCAAAAGCACCCCCTTCCACATGAAGGTTGACGCCCCAGAGAACCTGAATATCTCCGTACCCTGCCTTAAGATCTTGGACTTCAAGCATCAGACGGTTCCTGATACGCCTTGGCGTACTCTTTCCCCAGGTATGCTTCAATCACCCGGGCGCTCCTCACAATCTCATGAGGCAGCCCTTCGGCAATCTTCTCTCCATGGTGAAGTACGAAAATCCGATGGGAGAGATTGAGAACAGCATGGATCACGTGTTCAATAACGAGGATTGTGACACCTGTTGCGTTAATCCTGCGGATGAGATCCATTGTCTCCTCAATTTCTTTGAAAGTAAGTCCGGCCATCACCTCGTCAAGGAGTAGAAGTTCAGGTTCCATTGCCAGGGCCTTGGCCAGCTCGAGCTTTTTCCGGTCTGCAAGGGTGAGGCTGCCTGAAGGAAAATCCATCTTGTCCGAAAGGCCGACGAGATCGAGGACCTGCCGCGCCCTCCGGAAGCTCTCTTTAACCCCTGCCTGCAGGTTATTCTTTCCGAAGAGCGCACCCACAAGAACATTTTCGATCACTCGAAGCTGGACAAAGGGGCGGACCACTTGGAAAGTTCGGGCGATCCCGAGATTGGCCACCCGGTAAGGCTTCAAGCTGTGAATCGGATATCCCTTGAAAAGGATCTCGCCTGAGCTTATGGGATAGAAACCAGAGATTACATTGATCAGAGTGGTTTTCCCGGAGCCGTTAGGGCCGATTAATCCCAGGATCTCACCGGGACGAATTTCGAAATCGACATTCGAAAGGGCATAAAGGCCACCAAAATTTTTCGTTACCTTATTTCCCTGAAGTATGGCCATGATTCCTGCCAATTTACCCTTTCCTGAATAGAGAGGCAGATCCTTCCCACCCGCTACGCCTGGTACTTTCGGATATTCTCAAGGAAGTAGGAGAACGAAAGCTTCTTTCTCTCCTTGATAATCTCCATTATACCTCTGGGAGCGGCCAAGACTACCACGATGATGATGAAGCCCAACACAGCCCCATGGTATTCCACAACCCTGCTGATGAGAAGGTCTGACAGGATTTCCAAGATGAAGGCCCCTATAACCGGTCCCCATAATGTGCCGATCCCTCCTAGGAGGACCATGATTACCATCATCACGGAGATCTGAATGCTGAACACATTGTTGGGCTCAATGAATGTCACCCAATATCCAAAGATACCACCCACTACCCCAGTAAAAAGGGCACTCAAGCAGAATGCCAAGATTTTGTATTTAGTGGTGTGAATCCCCATCACATTGGCGACGTCCTCGTCATCCCGGATGGCGGCCATGGCGTATCCTGCTGGACGTCGCGTGACGTGATAGGCCATGATCATTGTCAGGATCGCAGCGAGCAGCATGAGATAATAAAACTGATAGCTCACCATGCGGATGTCCCCTGGGGGAAGTGGAAAACTCAAACCTTCTCCCCCTCCCGAGAACCCTCTGAGGTTGTTGAAGACTTCTCTCATGGCCTCAGCGACCCCAAAAGTTGCTACAGCCAAGTAGTGGCCCTTGAGCCGAAGAATGGGGATGCCAATCAGGAACGCCACCCCGAAGGCCACAGCAGCGCTGGCCAAAAGGCTTAATACGAAGGGCGTATGAAGGTGCAACATCAGGACTCCCGTCGTGTACGCACCGAGGCCAAAAAAGAGGGCATTTCCGAAAGAGATATAGCCTGTATAGCCGCCAATGATGTTCCAGGATTGGGAGAGGACGGTATACATGAAGATAGAGGTCAGTAAGCGAATGATGGAAACTCCCACGCCGAGAGGAAAAACACCGAGCAGACAGATCACGATTAGAAAAAAGATACTTTTCCCTACAGAGATCCGTGTCATTTTAGTAATATTCCCTCCCCAAAATACCCGATGGTCTGACCAGAAGGATGATGACAAGAAGAGTAAAGGCGATGATGCCCTTAAATCCTGTTCCTATGAGGAAAGAACCAAGAGCTTCAATGAGACCGAAAATCAATCCTCCGATGAGAGGTCCGGCCATGCTTCCGAGTCCTCCAAGCACCGCAATGATAAATGACATAGCCAGATAAGAAAACCCCATCTGGGGGCTAATCGGATACGTAATGGCAATCATTCCTCCGGCTACGCCGGCAAGCGCAGCCCCTACGCCGAAGGTAATGATATAAATCCTCCGAACATTCACCCCATTCAGTCGCGCAGATTCCAGGTCCATCCGGGTCGCTCGAATGGCAGCTCCCGTCTTGGTCCGGGTGATAAAGAGATGCATAAGGCCGGTGAGCACTAATGCACTGACGAAGATAAAGAAGCGAGTATAAGGAAAGAGAAAAGGGCCCACGAAGAAGCGGGCCCCGGAATAGGAGACAGTGATCGAGCGGAAATTAGCTGTCCACGCACCCAAGGCCAGATTGACGATCAGGAGTTCAAGGCCGAAGGTCAAGGTAATTGTTATATATGCAGGAGCCCGGATAACGTAGTTGATGATAAAGCGCTGGACGATTCCCCCCACGATGAACATAATAAGCATCGTAATAGGCAGGGCCATAAAAGGGTCCAGTCCGGATGAGGTTGTAATCCAATAAGTGGCGTAGGCACCAAGCATCACAAACGCTCCGTGGCTCACGTTAATGATGTTCATGATCCCCCAAACCAGAGAGAAGCCAAGGGCGATGACGGCATAAACACCGCCCAACAATAACCCATCGAGTAGGATCTGAACAAAGACCATCGCTACCTTCTCAGCAAGGATTGAGGAAACGTTCAATCCTTGTGCTCACTTCTTCCATTTTGGGTGTGGGTATACGATCGTCCCCGTGGCGTACGATTTCGGATAGATCGGGACCATATTCCCTTTCTGGATCTGTATGGGGAAACAGACCGCCCCGACGTTTTCGCCTCTCTCATCGAAGCGGACTGGCCCAAAAAACGTATTTAAATTGAGGGCCGTGATCGCATCACGGACCTTTTGGGGCTCGAGAGAGCCGGCTTTCTGAAACGCGAGATGATATAGAAGAAGCGCATTCGTAGAGGATGCCTCCACATAGCTTGGCAGATAGCCATACTTCTTCTTGAATTCATTGGCATAGTCTGATGATGGCCCTAAGACTGGCCCTTTGAAAGGAAGGCTTGACACCCAGTTGGAGGCCCCGATGATGTCTTCGCCTCCATCTTTCACAGAGTCAACAAACTCGGCACTTTCCGGACCCGCATTCAGCATCACGATCGGGAAATAGAGCCCCAGTTCTCGAAGTTGTTTGGCTATCTGGATAGCTTCTCCGATGTGACCCGTCGCATGGAAAATGTCGGGATGCAGAAATTTCGCCTTATTTAGCATGGGAGACATGTCTTGGGTCCCTGCGGGGTAAGGCTCAAACATGACCACCTTGAGCCCCGCCTTTTCGGCCAATTCCTTTGACCCTTTGGCTGAGGTGAGAGGGAAGAGATCATTCCGGCACATGATCGCCACTGTCCTCGGCCGGGGGTTGAGAGTCAGGACTAGTTCATACATGGATTGCCACTGTGTAGAACCAAGGGCAAGAAGACCGAAGATATATTTGTACCCACGCTCATAGATCTTATCTGATGAGGCAAGAGAGCCGATCATCGGGAGCCTAAATTTTTCGGCCACCGAAGTTGCTGCAAAGGCAGGCCCGCTCCCAACAGGCATCAGAAGAAATTTAATATTATCGTCGATGATGAATTTCTCCACCATCTTAGCGCTGGTGGCTGCATCGCTCATATCATCATAGTATTTGATGTCGAGCTTGTATTTTTCTCCTCCGACCTCAATCCCCCCCTGTGCGTTAACAAAATCTTTATAGAATTCATAGCCTCGCTGGCCCATCTTCCCATAGAGGGCCATGACTCCGCTGTAACTGATGGTACCGCCAATAGTGATCGTTTTATCCACCGAGAAGCCCGGAACGGTAATCAAGAGTGAAGTAATGGTCAGAATGCTTATCAGACCCTTGCGCATATTTCCTTCCTCCTTTCCTAAGGTTCCCGACTTGACCCGCGAGGTCAGGTGGGATATGACTTCATTTTTTCCATTTGGGGTGGGGATACGTGATCGTTCCCGTTGCGTACTCCTTTGGATAGATCGAAACGATCTTTCCCTTCTTGATCTGCACTGGGAAACAGACCGCCGCTAAATTTGCACCTCTCTCGTCAAAACGGACCGGTCCATAAAATGTAGTCACATTCAGAGCCGAAATTGCATCCCGCACCTTTTGTGGGTCGAGGGATCCGGCTTTCTGTATGGCAAGGTGGAGAAGGAGCAGCGAATTCGTGCAGGAGGCTTCGACGTAACTTGGTGGATAGTTAAATTTTTTCTGGAATTCGTTCCCATAGTCAGCAGAAGATCCCAGAAAAGGTCCTTTAAAGGGAAGATCGGGAATCCACTTTGCCACGCCGATAATCTCTTCGGCTCCATCTTTTAAAGAATCAGCGAATTCGGCGCTCTCTGGCCCTGCCGTCATCATCACGATCGGAAAATAGAGGCCCATCTCTCGAAGCTGTTTTCCGACCTGGATCGCCTCGCCAATATGGCCTGTGGCCAGAAGGATGTCCGGCTTTTCAAACTTGGCTTTATTCAACATGGGAGACATGTCTTGGGTACCTGCGGGGTAAGACTCGAACATGACCACTTTCAAACCCAGCTTTTCCGCCATGGCCTTTGCCCCATTTGCCGAAGTCAGCGGGAAGAGGTCGTTGCGGGCCATGATCGCAATGGTTTTGGGCTGCGGGTTGAGCTTCATGATCTGCTCGAACATGGCGTCCCAGTCAGTGGAGGAGAGGTTTAACAGACCAAAAACATACTTGTAGCCCCGCTCATAGATTTTATCCGAACCTGCGAGGGGACCAATCATAGGAAGCTTGAACTTTTCGGCTACTGAAGTTGCCGCAAAGGCGGGTCCACTCCCGACAGAGGCAATGAGAAACTTGATATTATCATCGGTGATGAATTTCTCCACCATCTTAGCGCTGGTGGCCGCATCGCTCTTGTCATCGTAATATTTGATATCAAGCTTATACTTTTCGCCAGCCAGCTCGATTCCTCCCCGAGCATTCACAAACTCTTTGTAAAATTCAAAGCCCCTTTGGGCCATCTTACCGTAGAGAGCCATGACCCCGCTGTAAGGGATAGGGGCCCCGAGCGTTACCGTTTTTTCCGCAGCGAGGACTGGGACTGCAACCAATAGGAAAGCGCCAACCAGCATCGTGATTATCTTTTTTCTCATATTTTC
>Ga0187771_10001392_pt1 | contig 16101 bp, 27 predicted proteins | sample 0116_SJ02_MP15_1_FD_133139 | JGI IMG/M metagenome (GOLD analysis project Ga0187771, IMG submission 133139) | Tropical peat soil microbial communities from peatlands in Department of Meta, Colombia - 0116_SJ02_MP15_10_MG | ecosystem: Environmental > Terrestrial > Soil > Wetlands > Peat | place...
CTTTCCAGGCTGCTGGGTTACCAGGTTACCCATACGCCGGCCTGAGGACAGCCGTTATTGATGAGTTAGAAATAGGTTGCCCGGCCGCTGCACACAATAACCTCCGCCCCCAGGACGCATCCAGATGAATGCGCGCCGGCTGCTGGCGTTCTTCGCCGTGCTCCTGCCAGCTTTCATGTACGGAGTATACCGCTTTTCGGTTGGCGTCCTTGTGCCGGAGCTCGAGAAGGTCTACTCTGTCGGGGACCCGACGGCCGGGGCGATAGTCTCGGGGTCCGTAGGGTTGGTCGGTCTGGGGGTCATAGCATCCGGATACCTCGCACAGCGCTACGGAGACCTGAAGGTCATCCTCGCGGGACTCCTCCTCTTTTCCGCGGCGATGGCAGCGGTCACGGTCTCGAGCGGGATAGCGGCCTTCTCGGTGCTCTTCTTGGTCGCTTCGCTTGGCAGCGGGTTGGTGATCACGCCCTCATACGGCGTGGCGGCCGCGCTCTTCCCGACGCGCAAGGGGTTCGCGGCGAGCTACGTCTCAGCTGGGTACAACGTCGCTGGATTCGTCGGCCCTGCGGCGACGTCCTACCTTCTGGCAGGTTACGGGTGGGACTCGCCCTTCCTGATGTTCTGCGGAGTAGGTTTCGTCATATTCTTGATAGTCATCACGATGCTCGGCAGAGGTGCAGCAGCATCGACGGGCCGCGGATTCAAGTCGTTCGCGAGCCTCTTGAAGATCAGGGTAGTTCGAATCCTTTCGGTGGGAGTCTTCTTCGCAGACCTCGGCTTCCTAGTCTATCTTTCGTGGGCTCCGAAGTTCCTTGCCCTGAACTTCGGGTCGACGGTGAGCGATGCGACGACACTCGACTCCGTCTTCGGGATAGGACTCGGGCTCGGTGCACTTGGGACGCTCGCCGGAGGCAGCCTTTACGACAGAATCGGCGGGCGGAGGAGCATAGTCGTCGCAGGGTTGCTTCCTGCTGCGGCGCTCGCGGGGACATACCTGGCGCCCTCCTTCGTCCTCGTCGTCATCTTCGTCCTCTTGACGGGCATCCTGGGGAACATCTTCTGGCCACTGATCACCGCCATGTGCCAAGAGAACGTCTCGGAGCAAGACAGGACGGCAGCCACGAGCGTGGTGCAGACTTCCGGGTTCGTCGGTGCCTTCATCGGGCCGGGACTGGCAGGGGCGATAGGAGGCCCCGTCGCACCCGTGCTCCTGCTCACCTCGGCCGCGCCGTATCTGGCGCTGACCTTCATTGGCGGTGCCTTCTACGTCGACCCCGAGCGCCGAGCCGCCCCAAGGACTTTATCCAGCGGGACGGGGTGAGAAGCGTCCTTGGGCAGGATCATCGACGCGCACGTCCATTCCTCAGACAGGCGCAGAGATGACAGGTTGAGGTCTTACGCCAAGCTCAACGGGCTGAGGTACGACCTGGCAGAGCTGCTCGGCTTGATGGAAGAGAACGGCGTCGAGAAAGGGCTCCTTCTCAGCCCCCCGATGGGCGGCGGCGAGCCCCTCCCGAACCCCGAGATCCTGAGACTCTGCGGCAGGAGCAGGGACGCCCTGTTCCCAGTCTTCACCGTGGAACCGGAGAGGGGGGCGGTGCGGGAGGCGCTGAAGCTCGCCAAGGAGAACAAGGCGCTGGTCAAGGGCTTCAAGGTCTGGCTGGGCTACAGGCGCGTCCACGCGAACGACGGGGTCTACGCCCCGCTCTACGACTACGCGGAGGAGCACAAGCTCCCCGTGCTCTTCCACACCGGCGACACCGCCAGCAGCACTGGCAGCCTCGCGCACGCGCACCCTCTCACGCTCGACGCGGTCGCAAACGAGAGGGAGGGCATGCGGATTGTCCTTTGCCACTTGGGGAACCCGTGGCTCGTCGATGCCGCGGAGCTCCTCTACAAGCACCCGAACGTCTTCGCCGACATCTCAGGCCTTGTCGTCGGTGGCGGCGGATACCACAAGGAGTACACGATGATGATGGCGCAGAGAATCAGCGAAGTGATCTACTATGTTGGCGGCGCGGAGAAGCTGGTCTTCGGGACCGACTATCCCGTGGAGACCCACGCGGAGGGCTTGTCGCTCGTATCGCAGCTCAAGGTCACGCAGGCCGACAAGGAGAGGATCCTCTGGCGCAACGCGGCGAGGCTGTACTCGATGTGACAGGCCTGACTTTCGAGACCGTCGAAGTCCCGAAGGCAGAGAGGGAGAGGCTCGCCCCCATCTTGGACCAGAGCTTCGAGGGGATCTATCGTTGGCACGCGGGGCGGACGCTCAAGAGCATCGAGGTGGTGCGGGCCGCGAGGACTCCTGATGGCGCGGACGCGGGCCTGATAATGCTGAAGACGCTACGCGAGGGCTCCGGCTACGTCTACTATGTGGCCGTCTTGCCCGCGTTCAGGGGGAAGGGCGTGGGCGGGAGGCTCCTCGACGAGGCGATCCGCTACTTCGCCGAGAAGGGGGTGGGAGAGGTCTACGCGAGCGCCGAGGAGGACAACGAGGAGTCGAAGGCCCTCTTCCAGTCGAGGGGGTTCCAAATCATCGAAGCGTCGGACATGAACGAGAAATACGGCGCGTTGAGGACCCGCCTGATGTACTTTGAGATGATGTACGTCTCTGGCGAGGTCTTGCTGGTCCTCCGCCTCCCCTCGCCCGCCAGGGCCGGCTGACGCTGTTCAGGGCGTCGCAGCCGCGGGCTCGGCCTGCTTGTCCTGCTTTTTCCACATCTTCGGGTACGTCCCCTGCTCCATTATCACCCTCTTGATTGGGAAGGCGATCCCCTTCGGATTGGCTTGGACCTCCTCGGTGGTCATCGAGGCCTCGGCGATCCCGATGAGCTCTCCCTTCGCCGTGAGGAGGACGACCGTTTCCCCCTTGGTTATCCCTTTGGAGAGGGAGATGACGCCTGGGATGGCCAGCATGGCGCCGTGGCAGACGGCGTCGACCGCCGAGTCCTTCACTACGACCTTCCTTATCCCTCCGAGGCAGGACTCGATGGGCCAGACCGCCTTGCGCAGGTCCGACTCGTCGCCGGTCTTCTTCCATTTCTGGACGGCGATGTCCAGCTCGTGGAATGTGACCATCCCCTTGGCCTCGTCCAGGGGACCGACGCGGGTCCTTCTGAGCTCGACCATCGTCGCGCCCACTGCGATCACCTCGCCGATGTCGTAGAAGAGCTTCCTGATGTACGTCCCTGCCTGACAGACGCACCTCAGGAGGAAGAGGTTGCCCTTCTGCTCGACGACCTCCAGCTCGTAGATGCGCCGGGTCCTCGTCTCCCTCTTGACTGCAGACCTCTGTGGGGGCCTCTGGTATATCTCGTCGGTGAACTCGGCTATCGCCCGGTCGACCTCTTCCCTGGGGACGGAGGAGTGTATCCTCATTATCCCGACGTACTCCTTGGGGAAGAGGAGGAGCAGGCCAAGGGCCTTTGTGGCGTATCCCAGCCCGATGGGGAGCATCCCCGAGACTCCTGGGTCGAGGGTGCCGCTGTGTCCGGCCTTGTCCATCCCGGTGAGGCGCCTCACCCAGGACACTTCCTCGTGGCTGGTGGGTCCCGTCGTCTTGTCTAGCGGGATGAGTCCGTAGTTGAGCAGCTCCTTGATGGGGCGTTTCGTCGGCTCCCAGCCGTGTCCGGGGTTGGTCGGCTCCTCGCTTATCGCGACCATCTCTTCGGTCCCCGAGAGGGACGCCGAGGTCAATTGCTAGATCTTCTTCCTTTGGCGCTGCGGGCTCCGGCCTTGGGCTTCTTGGCGCGCGAGACTTGCTTGAGCACCTCGGCGGCAACCTTCTCCGCGGGGATCCCGTCGGTGCCCACGACGATGTCGAAGGGCGAGAGGTCCTTTCCGAAGCGCATGCCGTAGAGCTTCTTGTAGAGGGCGTAGTTCTCCGAGTCGCGGGCCTCTATCACCTTGGCGCATCCTTCGGGAGAGGAGGAGTCGCGCTTCGCCATCCTCTCAGCCCTGCTCCTCTTGGTCCCCGAGAGCCAGACCTTGACCCCCGTCTTTGCGAGCCACGGGAGGGTGTAGCTGGTTATGACCACGTTTCCCCTTTCCGCCCTGGCGAGCAGCCGCCTGTCGACCTCCTTGTCGAACTCGGGAGAGCCGGCCCGCTCCCCCATGAACTTCATCCCTTCGGCGGTGTCCCACCAGTCGTCGCCGACGGCGTTGTATCCCTCCTCGAGGGCTATTTCCTTCAGGACGTCCCCGCCCCCGATCAGCTTGAGCTCGAGTTTGGAGGCGATTATCCTCGCCACGGTGGTCTTCCCCACTGCCGGCATCCCGCAGAGGATGATGGCCTTCAAGGTCTGCGCGACCACCCGGTTGTCAAAGCGTCTGCGAGGTCCCGAGTATCTTCGTCATCAAGGTGGAGAAGGAGAGTGAGGAGAGGAAGTACCACCAGATGAGCACCATCTGCCCGCCGATCAGCGGGACCGAGGCCGGGAAGGGGGAGTACGCGACGACACCAGAGACGCATATGGAAGGGAAATGGCAGCCGCTCACAAAGTCTCCCATGAAGTAGTAGACGGCGATGAACGGGAGCCAGGTCACGAGGACGACCTTGAAGCGCCCCGACGAGGCCTTGAGCCTCATCTGGTCCATCTGAGGCTTCTTCTTCTTGAGCTTCTCCTCCTTCTCCTTCTCCTTGTTGGCGACCGCCTCCTTGAGCTCCTTGTCGAAGGCTGCTACCTCTGCCCTCATCCTCCTCTCCTTCTTGAGGTCGACGAGGAGCCTTGTAGCCACGTTTGACATGAAGCCCAGGGAGATTGCGGTGAGAGAGATTATGAGCGTCGATTCCGGGATGGCAATGCTCACGCCTTCGCACCCCTCACGAGCGCCGCGATCTGCTGACCTGCGGCGTCGGATTTGCCCTCCTCGTTGCGTATGAAGAGCATGGGGGCGCCGCTGACAAGCGATGCCGCAGACAGGAAGCTCCGCGCCAGCTTGAGCTCGTCGCTCACCTCTTCCTCGGTTATCTCGTCACGGTACCTGGTAGTGTCGTTCTTCCTGCGGTTGAGTATATCGCGGGCGGAGGCCTCCACCAGGATGAGGTGGGTCGGCTTCATTGGCTGGATGACCCGGAGCGGCAGGCCAGGCCAGAACCCCTCGGGCGTCCGGATGAAAAGATGGGTGTCGATGAAGACGACCTTGCCCTTGCCCCTGCTGATCCGGGCGGCGGCGGCCTCTTGGAGCTTCTTCTGCTTCTCGACGGGGAGCTTGCGCATCTCGTCGCGGTGCTTGACCCACTTGAGCCTGAGCGCCTCGTCGAACATGGCGGTGCCGAAGACCTGGACGGCCGAACCTGGGACGGCGGACTTCGCCTTCTCGACAACTGTGCTCTTCCCCACGCCGGGGACGCCGACGATCACGATTCGCAGGCCCATAGCAATCGCCCTATGCCTGTCCCAGGACTCCCGCGAGCCTGGGCGAGAACTCCTCCAGCTGCTCCTTCACCAGCATCTGGTAGTACTGGAGGACTATGTCGACGCCGAGGAGGAGGCCCACGCCGGTGCCGAAGACCCCGAAGACGTCGGAGATGGCCGCGACGCTGCCGATGATCAGACCGCCGATGACCGTGATGGGAGGTATGTAGCGGTTCAGGACCTGCTCTATCGAGAGGCCTGCCCTCCTGAAGCCGGGCACTTGGACGTCCGCGTTCATCAGGTTCTTGGCGACCGTGCGCGATGAAAGCCCGCCGATCTCGACCCAGATCCTCGCGAACATGACTGCGAAGCTCATCAGGAAAGCGCAGTAGATCACCGCGTGCAGGGGGTCGGCGGACGCCTGGGTGATCCCGTTGGGAGGCGTCAGGTAGTAGACTAGGCCGCCTATCGCGTTGTAGTTCGTGTCGTAGACGACCAGGTAGTGGAGCCAGCCGGGGGGCGTGCTGCCCAGGTGGTTGGCCAGGAGGCGGGTGAAGAAGGAGATGTTCGCGGTCAGAGCGGAGACGAGTATGACCGGGATGTTGGAGACGTGAGGAGCTTTATCGGGTAGACTCCCTGGAAGCCCCTGTACTTGACCGAGGTGATGGGCACCTCGACCCTGATCCCCTCGATGTACGTGATGAAGAGGATCACCGCGATGGTCATCACGAACGTGAACGCGCTCGGGAACTGGTTCGACCTGATGAAGACGGAGGCCACGCCGCCGCCCCCTGGGAAGAGGGAGCTGATCAGCGCCGGTATGAAGCCGTAGATCACCGCGGGGGCGCCCTGCGACGGGGCAGCAGGATACGGCGAGAAGCTGTCCCACCAGAGTATCTGCGCGACTCCCCCCAAGATGAAGAGACTGATTCCGCTCCCGATGCCCCACCCTTTCTGGATCATCTCGTCAAGGAGCAGGATGATGACGCTCGCGCCGAACAACTGGAAGAATATCACTATGGCCTGGGTCGACTGCAGGGTGCCCAGCGCCCCGCCGAGGATGTACGCGCCCGACTCGACGGCTATCACTATGAAGGTGAGGAGCTTCGTCGCGGTCCCGAAGAGCGCCCTGTCCTCCGTGTCGCTGAGGTCCATCTTGAGTATGTCGCTCCCTTGGAGCAGCTGGAGGATGAGTCCCGCCGTGACTATCGGACCAATGCCCAGCTCCGTGAGGGTGCCCTGGGACGACGCAAAGATGACCCTGAGGAACGCGAACTGGTCCTGCTGGTTGCCGAAGTGGAAGAGGGGCGTGATGCCCATCACCATGTAGATGATGAGCGCGCCGCCGGTCCAGATGAACTTCTCGCTTAGTGACGGCTTCTTGATGGGCTTGGGAATCTCAGGGAGGACGGTCGCGACGCTCTTGACCAGGTTGCGTAATGAGACCAAGGCTAATTGCGAACTCCGCTCTCACTCTGTAAGTATCTTGCCACCCGCTTCCTCTAGCTTCTTTTTAGCCCTCTCGGTATATGAAGAGACCTTGACGTGGAACGCCCCCTTCACCTCGCCGCCGCCTAGGAGCTTCTCGATGCCCTTCGAGACCAGGTCGATGGACACGGGGCCCTTCCCGTCGCCTGCTTCTGCGAACGAGCTCAGCTCACCCACGTTGGCCCACTTCGAGACCCTGTGGTAGCTCGGAGGCCTGAACGGGTCGCGCCCGAAGTGGTCGGGGTCGTGGATGTTCAGCCAGGACCACTTGTGCTTGTGGAGGCCTGCGTTGCCGTGGCCGCCCTGCTTCCCGGAGTGCCTGTGCTGGCCGATCTGGCCGTAGCCGTGGGTCCTGGAGCCGCGCAGCCGCCTTACCTTCCTCACTCTCGTCGGCATTCTAGAGCATCCTCCTCACTATCTCGCCTAGCTGGGGGTTCTCCCCGAGAATCCCGCCCTCTCTGAACTGCCGCCTCGAGGAGCGCCTGAACCCTCCCTTTGGCGGGGACAGCCCGAAGAACGGCTTGAGCCCCTTGAAGGAGGAGAGCCTGTCGGAGGCCTCCCCTTTGATTATCGCCTGCGCCAACTCCGCATGGGTCTTGAAGCCCATGGCTTTCAACGCTTCATCGTCGAGCGCCTTTGAGTTGCTTATCCTCCCCCTGTTCTGGAGGATGGCCGTGAGCAGCTCAGAGTCAACCGGAGCCCACGCCACGTAGTCCTTGCAGAGGTGGACAGAGCCCATCGAGATCGGGTCGTCCCCGACGATGGTCGCGGCGAAGCGCTTGCCGATTCCGAGCTGGATGAGCGTCTCCCTAGTGGCCCGGGGGACGTTGATGAGGCCGTGAAGGTTTACCACGAGAAGCTTGCCCAAGTTTTCCACCATATCTCCTATACGTTTAGTCCGTGCGACTTTGAGAACGCGTCGTAGACCGCGTTCGCTAGGGATGATAGCGTGTTGGTGGAGCCGAAGGTCCTGACCCAGACGTCCTTGACTCCGGCGAGCGCCAAGAGGTTCGTCAGCGCGGGCCCCGCGACCCTGCCCAGGGACCGCGGTCCGGGGAGCAGCTCGACCTTGACGCTTCCCGCCTTGCCTGTGATCCTGTATGGGACCGAGTGGGCCGTGCCGCACTTGCACTCCCAGCTGCCGCATCCGAGCTTCACCGGAATGATGTTGAGAAGCGCATCGTTGGTGGCCTTGTCGATGGCCGACTTCATCTGGGCCGCCTTGCCCTTGCCCACGCCGAACCAGCCGTTTCCGTTCCCGACCGCAACGACCGCGCCGAACCGGGTCAGTTCGCCGGCGTCGGTCTGCTTCTGGACTATCCCCACGTAGACAACCTCAGATGAGAGGTCGGGGACGAGCTTCTTGACCATCTCGGGCTCGCGGATCTTCCAGCCCTGCTGGAAAATCTCCTCGAGCGAGGTGATCTTCCCCTCGGAGACCATGCTTCCGAGCTTGGTGCGCGGGACCCAAGGGATCTGCTTCTCCTCTTCGCGCCTTCTATACCCTCTACCTTGCGACAATCTCCATCATCACTTTCCTTTCAATATGGCCTGCTTGACCTTGGACGCGTTCTCCGCGTACTCCTCCGGCTTGAAGCCTGACTTTAGGAGCCCGGAGAAAAGCTTGGAGTACTTTGCCTTGTCCTCCGCGAGCAGCGACTTCGCGTATTCCGCGGTGGACTTGCCGGTGAGCCTCTCCTCGGAGGGGATGGCCTCCTCTGACATCGGGACGTCCACTCCCGCGTCCTTTACACCCTTGACTAGAGCGGAAACGCGAGAGCCCTTTACGAACTGGGATAGGCCGTTGTAGAGGTTCGCCTTGTCTACACCCTGCTCTTTGGCCTTCTTTCCAGCCAGCAGGCCAAGGAGGTAGCACGCAGGGAGGGACTTTGTGGAGCCCTTCCAGCCGAGCTTCTTCAGGTTCCTAGAGTGGGCTGAAGAGAGCACGCGGTCCCCGTCGGGCTTCGGCTTGATGAACTGGGCGGAGACGTTCTTGGAGGATACCCTCACAGCAAGCAGAGGGAGGGACGACGAGATTATCTTCTTGCGAGCCCTATAGTCGGTGACTCCCATCCTCCTTCGTCTGTAGATGGGCACGTAGGGGTGCTTGGTGGTCATCCCTTCTACTTCCTCGTCTCCTTTATCATTTCAAGCAGCCTCTTGACGTCCCTGACCTGGCCTCCCTTTATCTGCCTGTAGAGCTTGTTGTAGTTCTCCTTCGTAATCTCGTTCCTCTCCCTGGCGACGGTGAGCCTCCACCTCAAGGCCCTGACCTTGTGGACCCACGCCTGCTTCTTGGGGTTGCGAGATGACTTCGTTCCCTTGAGGGAGCCTTGGTGCCGAATCTTCCCCTTGCGGTGCTTGGCCATGAACCGGCCTCTCGACACGCCCTTCTTCGGAGCCACCTTGATCGCGCCAAGGCCGACGAGCCCGCGGATGGTGCTCCTGGTGATGGCGTCTTGGATGAAGTCCTCTGCCTCGGGGTCGAACCTGATGCGGTCCTCTCCGACGCCCAGGACGTCGGCCGCCAGTCGGCGCTTACTTCTCAGATTCAATGTTCCTCAACCTCGTGGGGTTCAGTATGCGGAGCCCGAGCTCCGATGCCCTCTTCAGGATCTCCGCCCGCTTCTTGGCGCCGACCGTCCTGCCGATCCTGACTGCGTCCTTCTCCGGTATCAGCTCCTCGAGCTGCGAGGGGTTGTGGACCAGCACGTCTACGTGGCCGCTGGGATGGTAGCCCCGCGCCTTTGAAGGACCGCCGTATCCTACCTTGACTCGCTTGGGGTAGCCCTTGAAGGACTTTCGGATCTTGTTGTCGAGGCCCTTTGGCTTCCTCCATTCGGGATGGATCCTGACGTATCTCCAGCTCTCCGGCCTGACGAACTCCGGCCTGGCCTCGGCTACGCTCCTCCTCACCTTCAGGAGCTCGAGGAGCTCTTTCCTGGCCGAATCGGCCTTGGGCGTCTGCTTCGTTGTTCCCATCGTAATCGCTAGTTCCTCTTCTTCTCATAGACATAGATGCCGTCGAGGAAGATGCGCTGGTCCTTGCGCCTTATCCTCGTGGACTGCTCCACGTTCGCGGCCGTCTGTCCAATGTGCTCGAGCGAGGTTCCCTTTATTATGATATCGTCGCCCTCGATCGTCACCTTGCAGCCGTCGAGGATCTGAGCGAGCCTCGGCGACCTTTCGCCCATGAAGTTCTCGACGACGACCTGATTGTCCTTGACCTTCACCGTGACAGGGAAGTGGGCGAAGACCACCTTCATGCGGTACTCGTAGCCCTTGGTGACGCCGTGCACCAGGCCCTTGACTATCGAAGAGACGGTGTTCGCGGAGATGACGTCATTCTTCTTGCCAGTGAAGGGCTTGATCGAGACCTTGTTCCCCTTCACCTCGACGTCGACCGGGATCCTCTGGTAGTTCTTGCTCGCGGTCCCGTTCGGACCCTTCATCGTCAGCTCTCGGCCCTTCACGCTCGCCGTAACACCCTGGGGGAGCTCTACGGTCTTGGTGCCGTCCTCCCTACGCTGGGCCGACTTGGCCGCTACGCTAGTAGACATAGCCGAGCAGCCTCCCGCCCAGGTTCTGCTCCTGGGCTTCGGTGTGTGAGAGTATCCCCTTCGAGGTCGAGACGACGAGCATCCCGACGCCGACCGCAGGGAGGTATCGCGACTCCCACTTTTGGAACTCCTTTGCCTTGATCGGGAAACGCGGCGAGACCGCGCCGCACCTGTTTATCCTGCCGAGGAGCTGGACGCGCAGCTTCCCGCTGACGCCGTCGTCGATGAACTCGAACTCCCCGATGTACCTTCTCTTCTGGAGGACTCGCATGACCTCGCTCGCGAGCTTAGACGCGGGAATGACCACGCACTCCTTCTTGTGCCGCATCTCGGAATTCTGTAGCGAGATGAAGAGGTTTGCGAGGATGTTTGTCACTGGCATGGTCTAGTCATACTTCCTGAAGCCTAGCTTCTCCGCTACCTCCCTGAAGCACTGCCTGCAGAGCTGGAGGTCGTAGCTCCTGATGACCGCGCCGTATTGGCCGCACCTGCGGCAGTATCTGGTGGACTTTCCGTACTTTCTCGGCTTTGGATGTCTCTCTTTCACTCTATTCTTACCTCGAATTCGCGCTTGAAATAGTCGATGGCGTCCTGCTTGCTGACGACGTGGCTCTTCCCGATGCTGGCCGACCTTCGCAGCCTCCTCGAGACCCTTGATCCTGGGCGCTGGAGAAGGACGGAGACGTTCATCCCCCATATCCCTATCTCCGGGTCGTAGCGTATGCCGGGTATCTCGATGTGCTCCTTGAGCCCGAACGAGACGCTCCCCCTCTCGTCGAACGAGGACTCGCTCAGCTTGTTCTCTCTGGCCACGAGGAGCTTCTTGATCAGGTCCTTGCACCTTTCCTGACCCCTGGCGGTCACGACCAGGCCTATCGGCTCGCCCTTGTGGGTCCCAAAGTCTCTGATAGACTTCTTCGCCTTCCTGGAGCTCGGCTTCTGGGACGTGATCTGCTCCAAGACCTTCCTCGCCCTCTCGACGGCCTCGCCTGATTTGCCCACTCCGATGTTTATCACGACCTTGCTGATCGAGATCCTCCGCATGACGGGCTCTTGCGCGGGCTGCTCTGGCTCCGGCGCGGCCTTGGGCTCGGCCTTCTGCCTCGACCTTGTCTGGGTCTTGGCCATCATCTCTTGACCTGGACCTCCAGCACCGGCCTTTCGTTGCCTACCGCGAAGATGAGCCTCTCGGGAAGCTCGGTCTCTCCGCTCGGCAGCGAGAGCGCAATCATCTTCTCGCGAGAGCTCGTCCCCTTCTTGACGCCTGTTATCTTCCCCACCTGCCCTGCCCTCTCACCGGAGACGACGAGGCCGGTCGCACCCTTGGCCAGCTTGACGCTCTCTACGACCTCCTGGCCGGGCACTTTCATCACCACCGTGTCCCCGCAAGACGCGGAGAGCTTGTCGTCGAGCAGGGAGCGCCCGTCGTGGAAGCCGAACTGCATGTGGCCCCCGGAGACTTTAGACTTGGACCTTATGCGGCAGAGCTTCATCTTGGCCTCGGTCGAGACGATGTCAGCCGGCACGAGGCCGTCGGGGGACGGCACGAGCCTGAACGCCTTCCCCTCCTTTGGGATGCTCACCACGTCGAAGAGGCCGACGGGGAAGCCCGGGTCATGCCTGGCGACTCCGTCGACGAGCACGTCACCGCGAGTGAGGACCTGCATGGCCTCCTTCTGGTTGGAGACCATGCCCAGTAGGTCGCGGAGCACCACTGCGAGCGAATATGAGCCCTCGACTGAGTGCGAGCCCGGGCTGGGCTTGGTGACGAACCTCGCTTCTTTCCTAGCGATGTCCCACGACTTGGGGGCCGAGATCCTCTTCATGCTGCGCCGTCCGCTCTTCTTGCCCATTGCTAGGCCTCCTTCTCCGCGCCTCTCTCGAGGCGTTCCTTCCTGCGGTCGTCGTCCAGGTTAAGGCTAGTTATCACTATCTTGGAGGAGTCGATGGGCACGGGGCCCGTCTTTCCGCCGGCGATCTTCTCGCGCGTTACCCCCTCGACGAAGACTTTCCCGTTCTCCGGGTCGACCGCGCTGATCTTCCCCTCGATGCGCTTGAACCCGCCCCTGACTATCCTGACGCTGTCGCCCTTCACCGGGCGAACGGACTTGCGGCCGTGCTTCTCCTGCAGGTCCTTGGAGAGAGACGCCCCGAACTTTTTCATCTTGCTATCATCATTCTCCTTTTGCTATACCACCACGGACGCGAGGTTCGCTATCCTCGGCCACTTCTCTGCCGCCTCGCTCGCCACGGGTCCCTTGATGTCGGTCCCCTTCATCTCGCCTTCCGGAGTGACAAGGACCGCGGCGTTGTCTTCGAAGCATATCCTCTGACCGCTGACCCTCCTGACCGCATACTTCTGCCTGATTATCACCGCGCCCCAGACCTGGTTCCTCAGGTCGGGAGGGCCGCGCTTCACCGTGCACTGGATGTGGTCGCCGACCGAGGCAGCTGGGTACCGCGCAAGCCTGGTCTTCGCCCGTGTCACCATTATGACCTTCAAGGTCTTGGCGCCTGTGTTGTCGGCGCAGGTGATCACCGCGTTCAAGGGAATCGAGCGGGTGATGTACGTCTTGAACTCCTCGACGCCCTTCGCAGAGACCGCTCTGGACTTTGTGGACATTCTCTAGACCCCGCTCCTCGTCTGGACTACCACGAACGAAACCGTCTTGGCGAGCGGACGGCACTCCGCGATGGACGCGACGTCCCCCTCTTTCGCCTCGACGCATGGCGGCAGGTGCGCGTGGACCTTGCTCCTCCTCCTCTCGTATCTGTTGTACTTCGGCACGCGCAGCATCAGCTCCCTCTGGATGACCACGGTCTGCTTGTTCGAGATTGAGACTATCGTCCCTTCGAGCGTCTTGCCCCTCACCTTGAGATGCCCGTGGAAGGGGCACCTCGGGTCTTCGCAGCTCCGCTTCGGCGGAGCTAGGTCGAGGCCTGCTGAGCTCATCGCGTCCGCCTCGCCCCTCGGGTCCTCGTCCCGGCCGAGACCCCGACTCGGTCCTCCAGCCTCCCCTTCACGTCCTCGCCGAGGACGACCTGGCCGCTTGACAGCTCCAAAGCGCTCCCAAGCTTCGGGATGGTGACGTTCCGCTTCGCATCCGTCTTGATCGTGAATGTGTTCATGGTCTCCATGACGACCTTCCCCTTGAGGCCGAGGAGGACCGAGTCCCTGGCAGCGGCCACTCTCACGTCCTCGCCGATTATGAGAGTCATTCTACTTGGCCCTTCTCCTGCATGACCGTCAATAACCTCGCGATGTCCTTCTTGACGCGCTTGAGGTTTCCGCTCTTCTTCTGGAGCATCCCCCTGGCGTTGAGGCCCTTCAGCCTTGCGAGCTCGCCTCTCAGCTCGAAGAGCCTGTCCTTGAGCTGCTCGGGGTCCTGTTCCTTTAGCGCCTTTGCCTTCACTCTAGGCATCCGGTTTCTCCTCTTTCACTTCCTTGTCCTCCTTCTTGGCCGACTTCTTCTTGGCGGTCGTCTTGCGCGGCTTTGCGGCGGCCTTTGTAGCGCGCTTGGCCCTGGTCTTCTTCGCCTTTGGAGCCTCTGGCTCTGCTGCCGCCGGCGCGGCTGGAGCTTCTACTGAGGGAGCCGGGGCGGGCGGGGTCGCGACCACTGCAGGAGCAGGGGCCTGAACAGCAGGGGCTGCGTGAACCGCGGCTGGAGGCGCGGGCTCACGTACGGCCGGGGCCGCGGGTGCTGCGGGGGCAGCCTGGGCTGGCTGAGCCTCTTCCTTGGCCTCGTTGAACTCGACGGGCGGAGGCAGCGCGTCCGGGATTGCAATCTTGACTTTGATACCGAATAAGCCTAACTTCATGAGGACGTCTGTGGTCGCCGACCTGACTATCTGGTCCGCGGTCTCGCCGCTCTTGGGGACGACGCCCATCCTGTACTTTTCCTTGTGGGCTCGGTCGCTCCTCAGCTTGCCGGCCACCCCGATCTCGACGCCCATCGCGCCCGCTTCCATGATGGTCGTCATCGTCCAGTTCGCGGCCCTGCGGAACGCCGTGCCCCTGGAGACGATCTGGGCGGTCCTCTGCGCCATGATCCTCGGGTCGAGCTCCGGCCTTTCGACCTCGGAGACGGCGATCTGCGGGTTGGGGAGGTTGAACTTCGCGGCGACCCTCTCGGTGAGCTCCTTGATTCCCGTGCCTCTCCTGCCTATGGCAAGGCCGGGCCTTGTGACGAAGACCGTTATCCTGGTTCCTACCGGGTTGCGCTGGACGTCGACGCCGGCGTAGCCTGCTTCCTTGAGCTGGCTTTCGAGGTACTCGTCGAGCTCGGCGTACGTCCGATGCATAGAGAGCAGGCTCTTTACTGCGCTTTGTTGAACCTGAGACATTGGCCTCTACTGAGCCTCCCTCGCCACGAACTCGACGTGCACCAGCACGTGGAAGTTCGGGCTGCTTCGACCGTGCGCCCTCGGCACATAGTCCTTGATTACCCTACCAGCTTTTGCCGAGGCGTGGATGAGGTGCACCCTGTCAGGGTCGAGGCCCTTGAACTCGCAGTTTCCTCTCAGGTTCTGAAGAACACCAAGAATCTCACCTGCAGCCTTCACCGGATATGAGCCCGACGGGAACCCGACGAGCTCGCTCCTGTGTCCGACCTTGAGCTTGTGCCTTCTGAAGGCGACCGGCGCCTTCATCTCTTCGACATCTTCGATGAACGAGATCGCTTTCGTGAGCGTCATCCCCTTCAGCGAGTAGCATATCTCCCTCGCCGCCTTTGGCGAGATGTTGAGCTCCCTCCCGCTAGCCCTCACATGTATGGCTGGGTCGTAATCCTCGAAACTGTATCGGAATAGAGGCACTAGCGATTTCCTCGGTAAGCTCCGACCGACCTGCGTAGTGGATATAAAGCTAACTCAACGATAGGGTGGCATCACACAGTTTTCTTAGCGGATGCCATGCCGTTTCCAGGGCCTCTTTCAGCCTCCATGGCCAAAGTTTAACGGCATTGGGCGGTTCCCGGGGGGAAGGAGGCGCCTGGTTTGGACGACACGGCCCACGACATCCTGATAGTAGGGTCGGGCATCGCAGGCCTTCGGGCCGCGATAGAGGCCGCTCGGGTGAGCAAGGGAAAGGCAGACGTCGCCTTGGTGACCAAGCTCCAGGCGATGCGCTCTCACTCTGTGAGCGCGGAAGGAGGGACGGCGGCGGTCCTCTACCCCGAGTTGGGAGACTCGATTGAGTCACACGTCTTCGATACCGTGAAGGGTTCGGACTATCTCGGCGACCAGGACGCTATCGAGCGGTTCGTCAAAGCGATGCCTTCGGAGATCTACCAGCTGGACCACTGGGGGATGCCGTGGTCGAGGCGGGAGGACGGCAGGATAGCCCAGAGATGGTTCGGCGGGTACAGCTACCCCAGGGCGACCTTCGCCGAGGACAAGGTGGGGTTCCACGAGATGCAGACGCTCTACGACACGTCGACGAAGTACGACAACATCACCTACTACCAGGAGTGGTTCGCGACTTCGATCCTCGTCGAGGAAGGCGAGTTCAGAGGGATAACGGCGATCGAGATGAAGTCTGGCGAGATGGTCACCGTCTCTGCCAAGGCGGGGATAATCGCCACCGGCGGAGCGGGCAGGCTGTACGGCTTCGCGACCTATGGGCACAGCTCGACGCCAGACGGGCTCGTGATGGGCTATCGGGCAGGGGTCCCCTTGAAGGACATGGAGTTCGTCCA
>Ga0187771_10001393_pt1 | contig 16101 bp, 6 predicted proteins | sample 0116_SJ02_MP15_1_FD_133139 | JGI IMG/M metagenome (GOLD analysis project Ga0187771, IMG submission 133139) | Tropical peat soil microbial communities from peatlands in Department of Meta, Colombia - 0116_SJ02_MP15_10_MG | ecosystem: Environmental > Terrestrial > Soil > Wetlands > Peat | place...
CAATAAATTCGGTAATATACGAACCATGGCGACTACTCCTCTTCGCAAAGTAACGCTGAAACTCAGTTCCGAGGATCTCGCCCAGGTTCATTTTGCCTTCAGCCCGCTGTGGGAATGCGTCGCCGCATTTCGCGCGTGGATGGATCCCAGCCGACATGCCCTGCTTCTTCCCTGGATGACGCGGGTCAGGCAGAAACTCTCCGGTGTGGATTGGGAGCCCTTGGCTTCCCTTGCTGTGGTCTCCCGCGGCGCGATTCCGGACTTTCTAAGTCCGCCTCCCACCACGCCCCTGCCCCGTTTCAGTGAGGAACTGGCTGGCCTGCGGCGAACGCCCGCCGATGTAGTACGTGCTGAGATCGCCATAGCCTTTCCGAGAGGATTGCCCAGCCCTTGCCGCTCGGCAGTAACAAATCCTAAAGCTTTTCTCTTGAAGGTGGCGGCGGTCCTGGAGGAATTCTGGAACCGTGCTCTGGCGCCGGATTGGCCTCTGCTGCGCTCGAAGTTGGAGGCAGAAGTGTTGTTCCGCGCCCGTGCCCTGGCACTTGGCGGCCCGGACGCACTCTTCAAGGGGATGCATCGGGACATCAGCTACGAGCATCGGTTGTTGACGATACACACCGACAGTTACTGGGACGCTAAGAAGCGCAAGCATGGCATCTTGTTGGTGCCATCCATTTTCTCGTGGCCGGATGTGTTTCTGACGGTACGTCCTCCCTGGCAGCCAACGATCGCCTATACCTCACGCGGAGTTGCCGAAGTTTGGGGTGATAGCCCACGCGCCACTGCAAGCGGCGCACATAGGTTGCTCGGCCGCACCTGCGCCAAGCTCATTGCCTTGCTGAAAAGCCCCCAGACTACTCTAGAAGCGGCAACTGTTCTGGGGCTTTCCGCCCCCGCAGCGTCTGAGCAAATCACCAGACTGTGGCGAGTGGGTATCCTGGAGCGGACGCGCATCGGACGGCGCGTATTCTACGCACTCAACCCGAAAGGCCGAGCGCTCCACGCTGCACTGGAGCTTTAGTTGTTCCCGGCGGCGCGACCGCGGACCTAATCGTCAATCATTCCTACGGACAGCCCGTACAAACCGGGGTTCGGGCCGTATAGTATCCGAAGGATACAACTCCCGACGAGGTCACGTCAGTTTCCACAAAGAAGCCGTGGCTTGCGTCAATGGCGTAATACTCGTTCGCGAAGGGGGAAGACTCGAATACAAGGCTAGCGAGGGAACCTGGGAAACGACCATTCGAGAGCGGTGATACGAAAGTTCCGCTGACCGCGTTTCCGAAGGTGGGATTGAAGCCGGAATTGGTGTCCACCGAGCCAGACACAGAGTTTGTAGTCGTGTCTGCAGTCATCTGGCCAGTGCCCCCGTTCTCGCTGCTTGTATTCTGCTGCATGAAATTAAACCCGTACTTGCCACCGAATGTGGGCGCTGCACCTTGCGGATATGCTATTCCCGCTCCTAGAGATGGATAATTCAGGTCCAGGTCGCCGCCATCGAGCACCAGGGGCGGGTTTCCATTGCCGGCGAGATAGAAAAAGAGTCGAGGCCGGAATTTTGGAACGGGCAGGGGGACAAAGTTAGAAAGAACCGCCAGGACGCGGCCGGTTCCCCTCACATCCACGCCATATACTCCTGTGAACTGGGACGAAATCTGCGCGCCGGTGGTTCCTTGAACGCTATTCGCCTGCAGAGATCGATCCATGAATCCGCTGGTCAGATTGCCGGCGCCGTCGGCGGTGAACAACGCAGCCGAAGTCATGCTATCCGGCGCGAACGGGCTACTGGTTAAGTCTTCCCCGGGGATGCCGAAAACGTACGTCCCGGAAAAAGCCGCTTTGCTGGTGAACGTCCCGGTTGCCGCCCCCTGGCCGATGGCGATTCCCGCCGTTGCGCCGGAACCCGTACCAGAACTGTTGTCGCTCTCGATCAGTTCGATGTGGGTGGTGTCCACTATGTAGCCGGTGAACTGGAAAGTGGTGGCGTTGGTAAATCCGGGCACAGTCATGTTCAACGTGACCGCGCCGAACGAGTCGGGATCTGAGAGGGAACCGGAAAGACTCTGAAAAGTGGTAATGGTCCCCGCGAGGTTCTGATCCGTCACACTGTTTTTTCCCGAAATCGTCTTGGGGGAATCAATGTTAAGAATGCCGCCGAAAGCCACAGGTGACGCGGTAGCGATGTCACTGCCACTGACCACAAAGGCATACCCACCTGAAGGTGCTGCGGTACTGGTTTGCGAATCCATGGTACCGCTTCCCGACGCGACGGTATCGGTTTGGGCGATCAATGCCTGGGAACTGGAGACGAACACGAAGCTGAAGGTTTCTTTGCCACTCGTGCCGACATCCTGGTCCTGGGTGTTGAGGGTAATTGTTCCCCTTCCGTCAGGACCGAGGAAATAGCTGCCTCCGGTGATTGGGTCCGACTTCGTCAGCAAAGTGTGCATTGTCGGATCGTTAAAATTGACGGTTTGCTCGCCGGAGGTGATTCCGCCGTTGCCGTCCATCACGATTACGCCAGCAAACTGGTATACGGTGGTGATGCCGCTGGATGGATCGAGACTCATTCCCTGGAGCTGAAGAACATACGCTCCTTTGAGATTGCTGCCGAAGGCCGACAGATTGACCTTAGCCAAAACACTCTGCGTGTGATCGGCGGTAGCGTAAGCAACAATGTTGACGGCCTGGCTATTTCCAGAAAAGGCTGAGGGGGGAGTGTAGGTGGTCGCCTTGCCGCTATCGGTGTGCAGAGCACTGAGGGAACCACAATTGCCCGTGTTCGCGCACGACACCACCCAGTCCGCTCCCGCATTGCTGGAGTCCTGGGAAACGACAGCCGTCAGACTCAATGTGGTGTTGATAAAAATCGAGGCTGGAGGCGCGGGCTGAAACGCAATCGAGACGTTCGACACCGGCGGCGGAGGGGGATTCTGCAGGTCAGCGGTGCCCCGCCCGCACCCAGCAAGTGCGGAAATCATGGCTATCGGCAGAAACAAAAGCCATCTTCCAGTTGCCACACCCAACCTCCTTATTGAGTCCCTTCGCTCTTAACCTGCACGGGATTCCGATCGTGAAAGCGACTGCCAGTTCCTGCGAAACTTATGCACCGCACGCACCGCAAGGCGCGCCGGGATCTATCTCCCCGTTCCGCGCAGATACACAGTTTGGGGAACCCCGGTCGGCTCCGGCGTGTAATTGATGCTAAGGGTTCCAGGATCGAATCCCGTGATCTTCGGCTTGAAACCTACCGTCAGCGTGCAACTGCCGCCGGGAGGAAGAGTGACAGGACAATCATCACTCTCTGAATAGTCCCCGTGCGCCGATATCTTCCCGACGAAGGTGATCGTTGCCGAATTTGGGTCAGTCGGATCGTTAAACAGCGTTATCGTCTGCGTAGGCGCGGCGTGCCCCACCGCCTGGATCCCGAAATTCAGCCCTGCTCCGGGAGACATTCTCAGCGGGCTTGGCGGATTGGCCCTTAATTCCACGGGAAAACGTCCGCTATCAATTTCGCAGGCCGACGTCACCGTGCTTGTGCACTGCACGGTATTCAACTCCAGGAAATAATCCAGACCTGCGTTCAGGCCGGTACCCAGTTGCGGGACATACGCCACTTGCAGACTGCACGTGCCCCCAGCAGGGAGAAGGGTGCCCGTGCAGGTGTCCGATGAAATCTGAAAGTTGGGATGCAAGGTAGTCGGATCACTATCGCAGCTGTACTCGATCGTGGTACCGACCGGGGTGATGCTGCCGCCCACGCTACCCGGCCCGTTGGCCACTACTTGCAGACCGGCCACAGGACTTGTCGCTAGCAGCGGGTGAGGAAGCGTATTGTGGCCACTGGTCGGGGGAACGTTCACACACGGTGCGCTTCCCAGGATTTGTACGGCAGTGGAGCCTTGGTTGGTAAAGGACAGCAATTGCGGCAGGCTGGAGCCCGAGACGGCTTCGGCGCCGAAATCGAGTTCGGGAGTAGAAGGCTCGATTGCACTGGCGCCGTAACCGCTGACGGCCACCGCAAACTTCAGATCGCTGTCCGCGCTGAAGGGAGTGACCACCATTAGCGATGCGGTCAGGGGAAACGGACAGAAAGCAGGGGCAGCCCCCAGCACGGAAGGCGGCGTCCCAAACGGGATCCAGGGACAGCTTTCCTGAGGATTGAACGAAACGTGGATGGAACAAGACTGCCCGGTAGCGAGGTTGAAAGGCGTTCCCGGTGAGGAAGCACAGTTGTCCTGTTCCAGAAAATTGGGCAGGCCGTCGAAATCACTGGGGCCACCGAAAACGCCGTTGCCGGTTTGCCATAGGAGCTGAAGACTGTTCAACGTCGAGCCTGCGGGGTCGTTGTTGGCGAGCGTAATCGTCTGGGTAATAGTCGAACCCAAGGCCTGCACGGGAAAAACCAGAAAGGCCGGCGTCAGGGTGATCGGTTGCTGGCAGGCGCTCGCCGTCAGCGATAGGCAGATGTTGCCGGAGTCGCCCGCATTACTGAGACCCACTCCCGGACACGACGGCGAATTGACCGCATACGCGATTCCGGCTGCAGAATGCAGCACATACCCGTTGGGCGTGGAGTCGTAGGTAACAGCGCCTAGGCTGGATCCGCCAATTTGGCCCAGGTTCGATCCATCCGCCCCGATGATCTGCAAAACTACCGAACTGCCGCTGATTTGACCGTTAACGGATGCGCCCGGGAAGCAAGGGTAATCGCTCAGCTGGCTCACCGGGTCAACGAAATTCAAAGTGCCCGTGACGGTCGCATTGCTGGCTCCGATGTTCTGCCCCTGGCTGAGAGTCCCTGTCACCAGAAAGTTCTGATTGGCCAATCCCGCGGCGCCGCCAGTGCTGTGGAAGCTCCCCTGAATTGCGCCAAAGAGCGGCGGCACAGAGACCGCGCTCCACTGCAAGCCAGTCTGAGCAGTCCCACAAGCGGTTGTGCCGTCGCCAGCCGTACCGGCAGTCGACGTGTAACTGCCTACCATGGTCGAGCCGTCCAAGCTCAGCGACCCGGTAAAGGTGAAAGTCTGCGAGCCCGCCACAGCGGTGAGGGTTACGTTCTGGCCGTTGACTGTTCCCGTGATCGTAGCCGATCCACTGTTGCATATCGTCGGACTGCCGCCGGTCTGGGATGGCAAAGAAACGGAGTACACCGCGCCCCCCGTGACGGAGTTGTTGGTCTGCAACAGGAAGCCTCCCTGCAGGCCACCGCTAAACGAATTGTCGGAGGGACTCGCTACCGTGAACTGCCAGTTGCCCGAGAGAGACGGAGGGGCCTGCACGTTATTGCTGTTGCTGCTGCCGCCACATCCGGAGAGCATCATCGTGGCGCCGAGCAACAGAAGGCCCAGGGCCTTCCCGCACGCTCCGCCTTTCTGAAGCGAGCTCGGTTCGTGATTCCTCTGCCTGCGACCTAGTGTTCGATCCTGATTGAATTTCTGCATAGCATTCCACATTCCTAGAAGGAGAGCTTCAGACCTAACTGGATCGTGCGGGGCCGGTGCGCGTTCAAAGGGTGCAAAAAGGAGGCGCCGGTAACGCAATCCGCCGATGCCACCTGGTGGATCGTCGTACCAAACCCGGCCGAGTACACCGGACCCGCGTAGCAACTGATCACGTTGTTCCCACTGCTGCCCGGATTATCGGGATCGTAGACGCGGAACTGGGTGTGATTGAACACGTTGAAGGCTTCAGCGCGGAACTCCAGTTGGCGCGACTCCAGAATCTTGAAATGCTTCAACAGGGCCACGTCGAAGTTGAGGCGTGAGGGATTGTTCAGGAAGTTCCGGCCCGCATCGCCGAAAGTCAATCCACGTGGAGCCACAAACTGAGAGGGATTGCCCAGAAGCGGGCCGACACTCCGACGATTATTGCCCGGCGACGGCAGGCCGCTGACCACGTCCGGGTACGAGGCCGCAATGCCCAGCCCGCTGGAAACCCCGGCGTTATCGGTTAGAGAAATGCCCGTATTGCCCGCGCTGTTAATGACGGTGAACGGCGTGCCAGTCTGATAAATCGTAATACCCGAAAACTCCCAGCCGTCAACAATCTGACTCCCCAATGGGGAACAACACTTGTTGGGCGAATTCGGGTCTATCGGCGCCCAAGCCCAGTCGCTCAATCGTCTAAGAAAACTCTTGATCGGCAACTGATAGATGTAGCTGACATTCAGCAGATGACGCTGATCAAAATTGGAGCTGGCGCGGTTCTCTCGCAGGTCGTAAGAATTGACTAGGACTGGGTCACTCCGGTCCGAAGCATCGTCGAGCGAGTGACTGTAGGAATATGAAATTCCGGTCGTGAGTCCCCCGCTGGTGTGCCTGAGCGTGGCCTGAAGCGCGTGGTAGGTCGAATTGGCCAGGTTCTGCAACGCGAGAACTCTGCCCAGACCCGGGTAAGGCCGCCCCGGCAGAGAGTTGACGTTGGGGATGTTCGGATTCGTGCATGCGGCCTGCAAGTGAACGTAGGCGGGATTCTGCGGCGTCACCTGGGTCCCGTTCTGGAGAAGAAACGGGGTCCCGGCACTATCTCCCGGGAAGTTACCGCCTCCGGGTCCGCCAGGAGGAATCGTGCAGTCGGTGATGGTGAGCGGTTCGTTCGGGCCGAACGGATTCTCGTTCGCCGGCAAGGGCGCCAGTTGGTTGAGTTGGCGCTCGACGGTCAGATGCGTGCCCTTGCTTCCCACATAAGAAAAGTTGATGACAGTCGCCCTGGGCAGTTCTCGTTGGATCCCGAAACTCCACTGCTGGGCGTAGGGCCAGACCGCTCTGGTCGGGATCGAGGTGACGTCGAGGGGAAAAGCAGTACCGTATAGGGGCACCGAAACCGAAGTACCCGCAACGGCGGTGCAGCCCGTGTTGGCCGGATCGAACGTAGCCCCGTATCCGACATTACCGATGCAGGAATAACTGCGTGGGAGTGCTTGCGTCATGCTGAGCACAACCGGCGAACTGGCCTCAAGCGAGCCGGTATTGGCTTCGTTGCCGGTGCCGTGCTCAAAGAAAATTCCATAGCCAGCGCGGAGGGATGTCTTGCCGTCACCCCGAGGGTCCCAGGCAAATCCAATGCGGGGCGCCGGATTGAACAAATGCCCTTTCATGCAGCTGGAGGGTGTGCCATTGAAACCGCACCGGACCAGGCCCAGGTCGCTCACAACGTCCGGGGCCAATTGGAACGTGCCGGGCGTGAAGGACACGGGAGCAGACCCGGCAGTCTTATCCAGAAGCACGCCGTAAACCGGGTCGACCCCAAAGCGCGTCGCGTTGAAACGAGAAGGATCCCAGTTCCATGCGTTGCGGTTCTTCTCGTGGTAGGTGCCAAACAGACTGACTCTCAACCCCAAGTTCAACGTGAGCCGCGAGGTCACTTTCCAATCGTCCTGGAAATAGGGCTCAGCGATCTGAAAGCGCTGGTAGTAGCGGCCCTGCGCCGAATCCTGGGCGAAGCTCTGAATGTATCCCTCAGGAACTCCTTGCGGGTTCAGCGTCGATTCCACCAAGAAGTCGGCGAAGGCGTTGCCCGTGCTGTGGGCGAGATTGCTGAAAGTCATCAAGCCCTGCATATCACCGGAGGCCGCGCCGATGGCGTTGTTGGTTTGGTTGCGCTGGGAGTAAACGTATTGCGCGCCGAGTTGCAGCGTGTGTTTACCGATCGCTTTGCCCAGGTCGTCGCGCAGGGCATAGGTTGGATTGGTATGACCCCATGGCATGTAAGCCGGGTCAGCCGCAAAGCCTTGCCCGCCATAGGCAGCGTTTGTTCCCAGAAAAGCGACTCCGGGCATCTTGCCGCCGAAACCGTTATTGAAAATATGGCCGAGGCCGCATTGTGGAAACCCGGTCGCAGGATCGACGCTCACTGTCGGGTTGCACTGGCCGGGAGCCGCTGGGTCGGTAACCAGCGGCTGATCGAGCGTGGGGTCGCGCTGAAAGCGCGCATTCCCCGGTCCGTTTTGGTCCACCAGCGTGATGGTCGAATTCGTATAGCTCAGGACGGTGTCATTCAGCAGCGACGGCGATATCGTCTGCGTCAGCCGCGCCACCAGGCTGGTGCCTGGTCCCACGAAGCGGTTCTGGACGGTGGGGAAGGTATTGCGCACCACACCCCACTGAGGAGTCAGCACGCTGGTGTCCCAGGCATCGTGGATGTAACGGAACGAAAGCCTGAGCTGATTGGTCAGCACCTGGTCAATACGAAACAGTTCCTCACGCCAATAGGTGGAGGGGGAGACGGTGACGTTGTAACAATGGTTCGGGTCGGAGGGGTCGAGATTCGAAAGGTCGGCGTTGAGATTCGGCAGGCTGAAGTTGCACCCGTAAGGAGCATTGGGCAGCGGTATCAGATTCGAGTTCAAGATGGCGATGGCGTTCTTGTCTACAAACGCTCCCAGGTTGTTGGGCATCTCCAGATGGTTGGGCGGAGCAGTACTGCCCGGCAGGATCGGACAGTCGGGGAACTGCGCCCGATTCAGCGAAGTTACCGCTCCCACCGGGCACACGTCACTGAAATCGAAGTCCTGATACACCGGGTTCCCCGGCGCGGCGCTGACCTTCAGGTTTTGCTGGATCCCTTGGGGGGTCAGGATCAAGCCTCGTTCTTTCAGTCCGGGCACCGCTTGGTTGTAGTCGGTCGGGCTCTTCTCGAGGCGGAACTCCTCGGAAAAGAAGAAGTACGTCTTGTCCTTCTTAGCGTTATAGACGCCCGGGATGGCCAGTGGACCGCCAATGGTGCCCCCGAAGTCCTGCCTACGGTAGAGAGGAGCCTTGCCTCCAAGTTTCTTTCCCACGAGCTGCCCGGGCGCGGGAGGCAGGTAACCGACAAAATCGAAGAAGTTTCGAGCGTTGAAGGCCTCGTTGCGGACGAAGTCGTAAAGGTTTCCATGCAGCTTGGGGGTGCCCGATTTCGTGGTCACCTGCACTGTCCCGGATGCGGTCCGGCCGTATTGCGCCCCGTAGTTGGAGGTCAGTACCTTCACCTCCTGGATCGCATCCAGGCTGGGATAGACCATCAAGGTGCTCGCCGCGCCATTTAGGCCGGTGTTCAATACGTCGCTGCCGTCTACTTCGAAGGTGTTGTATTCGACGCGGCCCCCATTCACGCTGTACTTCACGCTGCCCACCACTCCCACCTTGGCTTCGTCCTGGCCCGTCTGATTACTCACTCCCGGCGCAAGGGCGATAAGTTGCGTGAAATTGCGGCCGTTGAGCCCGATTGACACCACTTCCTTTTCGGTGATGGTGCCCGAAACGGTGGCGGTTTCGGTCTCCACTTTTCCTACGGACGAAGATTCCACATTCACTTCAGTTTTCGCGGCGGCTGGCTCCAAGGGAGCGTCGATCGTCAGCTCAAGGCCCGCCGGCAGAGTAATGTTGTCGTACGTCTTGAGCGCGAAGTTGGGAGCTTCTACCGTCAAGCTGTAAGCTCCGGGCTTCAGCCCGGCAAAGACATATCGGCCTTTATCGTCGGTGTGGGTTTCGACCTTCTCCCCGGCGCCATTGCTCAAGACTACTTTTGCCCCCGCGATGACGGCCTGAGTCTGGTCGGTGACGGTCCCATTGATCGTACCGGCTGTTTCCTTCCCCTGTTCCTGACCGGCGCAAAACGAAGCCTTAAGAAGTAAGAGCGCACAGATACCGATAATGACCAAGGAAGCGGTTGACAGGAAGCGTCTCACACTCGTTACTCCGGGAGTCATAATTGGAGGAGATGAAAAATGTAAGGCGGGATTCTACACGGCGCAACCGAACCCAAGATTAAAAGAACGTGAATTTTTGGTGTTGGCTTGGCTGCCCGTTGCGAAACAAGTATCGTGCTGTCCAATACTTAACTGCGCTCCCGTACCGTGCTCTGGAAGCGCCATACTCCTGTGCAACGCATGTGCAGCGAAGGGAAACAGCGCAGTTTTCCACAGGTCAGTCGGTGGGCGTAAGAACTGTCGCAGCTGCCTGATGCTTGCTTTCAGGCGGTTTCCGGGTATCGCCTCGACCGAAAACCCTGAATGGGAGCGGCTTTCAGCGCCCGGGCATTCACACAAATTTCATTTAATTATCACGAACCGTTAACAAAGGAACCGCAGTCGCGCGGGTATAGTACCCCCGAACGCCGCAAAGTCAGACCGCTGTGATCTTGTGCATGTTTGGTTCTGCTCGTTGCTCGAGGTCGTCCCTTGCGAAAAGAGTTGGTCCGGTTACCCAGAAATCTCGCTGCTTCGGCCTGCGTGGGCCACAGTCGCCCATGCCAATCAAATGATGATTCTTTGAACCCAGCGAAAGGAAATCTGCTATGTCAATTTTGCGTGTGAAGTCACTTCTCGCAGTGCTGGTACTGACGGGGATCGTTGGCGCTGTGTCCCAGGCCAATGCCCAGAATGTCCCAACTCTGCAGGTACTTGTTGCAGGCTCGTCCGCCATGTGGCAAACGATGGCCCTGGGCGCTTATAACAGCGGGACCAGTACCGTAGCGGGCGGAGGCAACACCTGCCACTGGACCAGCAAATCCAACGTAGTTAACCTGGTGGACTCGCGGACAACCGTCGCCAACATAGATCCAGGCACGATGTGGGTGGTCTGGGACAATAATACGACGGGGACTTGCGACGGCGCTGGGGGCAACGCCGTGACGAACGTTTGGGCGTACACCAAGGTGGACTCTGTCGTCGGGCTGCGCTGCTGGTATGCCGTGCCCAAGTGCACGGTCAACGGCACGGCGGCCAATCTTGCCATCCTCGGCAACCAAATCACCCTGCCGGGAGCGATCTGGGGCGGAGCGGCTGCCGATCAGGCTATGCCCAATTCCGTCCTGAATCTATTCACTGGAACAACCCCTATTTCCGTCGCCGCGACTGACATTCGGCCGGAAGACGGTGCGTTCGCTGACTGCCGTGTCAACTCCGCGCTCGGCGCCGGAACGGCCGGCGGCGTCCATAGCGACGGGCTCGACGGCCTGGGGTACAACAACAACAACGCTGCCGGTGTTTGCCCGCTGTACTCGCCCAGTACCGCCCAGAAGAAAGGGCTGGGAAACCCCATTCTCAGCGCCGTCAGCATCAATAACGGCGGCACAACGGTTTCCCAAGCCAACGTATTGGCCTTCCGCATTTCCGGGCACGATCCCATCACCAACGGCAGCGCGGGCCCCTACACGGTGACCACGGTGGGTGCGGCTCCGATCGTGTTTGTATTCTCTCGCCAGCACGCGCTTACCGCGGCATTGACCAACGCCAGCGAAACTCAGCTGCAGAAGGTGTTCTCAGGCACGACCTGCGACGCCAGTGCGTTCGGCCTGCCCGCGGGAGGCATCAACGTGTTTCTGCGCGAGCCTCTCTCAGGCACCATGAACACCACGGAAGCGAACGTCTTCCGTCGCCCAACGGTTTACCCGGGCAACGTGCTGGGCATGAGTCAGGAAACCAACGTGAACCCTGCCTCGGATAACCCGCTCGCCAAGGCCTGCGGTTCCGGCGAACGGTGGCGCGGGATTGGTACCGGGGAAGTGGTCAAGGCCGTACTCAAGTCTCCGACTACCGCTGCTTACAATAACCTCGATGGTATCGCTTACGCGTTCTTCAGCTACGGGAACGTGGGTTCGCTCGCCAGCAACAGCGGTTATGGCTACGTGCAACTGGATGGCGTCGATCCCATCTTCCAGTCCTACGGAGCAGGAAATGCGATCGATCCGGGGCAGCCTACCACCCAGGGGAATATCCCGGGCACTGCTGACCTGCCTGCCGCCTGCGCCGGCGCCTTCCCTTGCGCCGAGAGCTCCATCTGGGGGAACGGGTTCTCTTTCCCGAATCTGCGCAACGGCACCTATCGCGCATGGTCGCTGCTGCGCATGGTGGCCACCGGAACTGCTTCGACTAACATTGCAGCTCTGGTCAAGGCTTCGAACAAGTACGTGGTCACCACGGTTCCCGACTATGTACCGGCGGGGGCGGTAGCTGGGACCTTGGATCTTGGCATCAAACTGCTGCGCTCCCACTATTATCAGAAAGACGGGGCGGGGATTGCCATTGGACCGGCTCCCGTGAACACTGTTGGCGCGGACCACGGTGGCGACATGGGCGGGCTGATCATTCCGACCACCATCGGCGCTTCGACCGCAACAAAACTCGACCTCATTCAGGACCAGAAAGCCGACGGCAGCCAGGGTCCGGTTCTGAGGCCGTAAGAAGGAAACGATCTGTAGATTTGTAAGCGTAAAGAAAGGCGGGCCGGCAGCATCGGCCCGCCTTCTTGATGTGGTAGCTTGTTCGGGAGAAGACCATGCCCAATCTGTCATTCATGCCGGTGCGAATGCTTGCACTTGGGATCGCACTGTCAGTTTTTGTGCCTTCCGGAAGCGCGCAGCTGCAGGCGTCTCCACCCATCGCGAATCCCGCCGATACTCGTTTTCAGGGCGTCACCGAGGATTGGACTTCGCCTGCATTAGACACGAGTCATCTGAAGCCAGTTTCGCCGCTCGGCTTTCTTGATGACAGCCATGCCGGCTACACCGTGGAGTTGCTCCAGGTGCAATGGCGTTGGGGAGATCCCATCGACCTCTATGTGATGAAACCAACCGGCGCCAGCCATCCTCCCGTCATCCTGAATCTTTACGGCTATCCCGCGGACACCGAAGCCTACAAGAACGAGATCTTCCAGAAGGCCCTGGTCAAGGACGGTTTTGCCGCGGTGGGATTCGTCTCCGCGCTCACCGGACATCGCTATCATGACCGTCCCATGAAAGAGTGGTTTCTCAGCGAACTGCAGGAGAGCCTGGCGACCTCGGCGCACGATGTGCAGATGGTGCTGAACTACCTGTCGGCGCGCGGCGATCTGGACATGAGCCGCGTGGGTATGTTCGGCCAAGGATCGGGCGCCGACATTGCGATTCTGGCTGCCGCCGTTGATCCTCGCATCAAGGTGCTGGACGTGCTTGACCCGTGGGGCGATTGGCCAACCTGGATGGCAATCTCCCCGTTTGTGCCGGAAGAGGAGCGGCCGGACTTCACGAAACCGGAATTCCTGAAGACCGTGGCCGGGCTGGAGCCGCTCCAATGGCTGCCCAAAGTTCAGGCGAAGAAGTTCCGCCTTCAGCAGTTGCTGTTCGAGACCGATACGCCAAAACCAGTCAAAGAGAAGTTACGGGCGGCGGTCCCGGCCGGCGCCGCCGTCGTGCTCTACAGCACGTTCGAGGAGTTCAAGGCGGCTTTCCCCTACAGCACGAATCTGGAATGGATGAAACACGAGCTTCGAGCGCTCCCGGGACCCGAAGCTGCCGCCGGCACGAACAACTCTCCGCACCATGAGGCGCAGCAGAAATCCCCGGCGAGCGAATAGAATAGTACGGAACATGCGACTGCATCCGCACCGGACGAACCCGCGATCAGATCAGGGTTTTACTCTTTTGGAGTTGATCGTTGCGTCGACGATTCTGGCGGTTCTCACCCTCATGGCATTGCCGCTGGCGCGAGTCACGATCCAGCGCCAGAAGGAGAAGCAACTCCGGCATGCGTTATGGGAAATGCGCGACGCCATAGACCGCTACAAACTAGAGGCCGACATGGGCCACTTTCAGACCAAAGTCGACACCATGAACTATCCCCCGGACCTCGAAACGCTGGTTAAAGGGGTGGAAGAGCAAGGCGGCCAGAAAGTCCGCTTTCTGCGTTCTATCCCGATCGATCCCATGACCAAGAGTACGGAGTGGGGACTGCGGTCCAACCAGGATGATCCAGACTCGGACTCCTGGGGTGGTCAGAACGTGTTCGACGTTTACACGAAGTCGGAGGGCACCGCCCTCGATGGGACGAAATACAAAGACTGGTAGAGGGTAGGGACCGTCGACCGGGTCCGCCTTCCTACAAACGGGCCCGCACCACCACATTAGGTCGAATTAGTACCGGTGGACCACTTGGGCCGAAGCAATCTACCGACAGGGAATCGCGTTCCCCGCCTTTCTTCCCCCGGTCCTTTCCCGAAAGCAAGAATGAAGGGGCGGCCAACGGCCGCCCCGGAGGGAGTCTACGGAAGATCAGAAGGCCAAGCGCAATGCCAGCTGAATTTCTCGAGCGGGATAAGTTTGGGTGATTTCGCCGAACTGAGGACTGTTCGGGTTCAATATCGGGTTATAGAACTGGGCGGAGTTGAGGACGTTGAAGAAATCAGCGTGGAACTCGAGGTTGGTACGCTCGTTCCACAACGCAGTCGTCTTAACGAACGAGAAATCGACGTTGGTGCGTCCGGGCCCTCGGAAGAAGTTGCGCGGCAGGCTGCCGTAGGTCCGCTGATCGGCAGGAGGCATGAACCATTTTCCGTATAGGGCCTGCAGGCTGGCCCACTCGAAGTTGATGCCAGGCAAGGGATTGAAGTAGAGGGCACTACCGGTGCTCTGAAGGGTAGCGTAAGGATTGAAAGTTGTAACAGAATTGCCGACCAGGTTCACGCGAACCAGTTGCGCGTCTCCCGCTCCGGACGGGCCGGGATACCGCCGGTTTTGCGACAGGTGGGCAGTGATGTCCATGGGAAACCCGTCACGCCAGGTGACGATAGGATAGAGGCTCCAGCCTCTAGTGAGTCGTTTGGGTGCCGACGGCCAGAAATCCGCAAAGGGCAGGTCCCAGCCGCCGCTCGCCGTGAGCGAGTGCGCGATGTTGATATCCGAGAGGCCATAGAAGTGATTCGGTTCGTAGGTCGGAACGCTGGCCGAGCCCTGCCGGAAGCCGGAGGCGTTGTCCAGGTTCTTCGACCAGTTGTAGCCAATGATGAAATAGCTGGATCCAAAATACTTGTGCTCGGACGTTTGCTTCTTCAGGCTGGCCTGGAAGCTGTTGTAGTCCGCATGGCCCACATTGTTGAAAGTGGGCGTGAAGCTCCAGGTGTCTTGATCCGCGCCCGGCTGTGTATTGAGGACGCGGTTTGTCGTACCTAAAATGAACGCGTTGGTGTCGACCAGATCGCTGAGTTTGCGGGAGATGCTTCCCAGGTAGGAAACATCGGCCCGGTAGCTGCTGCCAATCTGGCGCTGTATGCTGAGGTTGTACTGGTAGGTGTATGGGGTCTTCATGTGCGGATTGACAAAATAAACTCCGCCTCCCCCGAAGGGCAGGAAGCCGGACGCAGCAAAATCAATGTTGGACGCCGGGGGCTTGGACGGGAATGGGTTCACGGTGCCGGTTGAACCAAAAGGATCGCCCAGGAAATTGGGTGCGCCGGTGTACCCCGCATTTATGCAAGGTGGGGTTGTAGGAGTACCGCAAGACTTAGGCACCGTTGTGGGCGAATAGAAGTTGAAATCTGTGTAGCCGAAAAAGGGCGCCTGGCCGTTGAACTGCAAATTGGCTTCGCCCTTGATGATGTCATAGAACATGCCGAAGCCGCCGCGGACACTGGTCTTGCCGGAGCCGCTTGGGTCCCAGGCAAAGCCAAAGCGGGGCCCGAAGTTCTTCGTGTCGGGATAGTTTGCCCCCGTCGGTGCCCCCGCGTCGCCCGGGAACAGCAATCCCACCGGCGCATCGACGAACCGAGTCGAGTGCGCGTTAGGCACGATGGTGAACGAGCGCCCCTTGGTGTCATACATCGGTGAGCTGTACTCGTAGCGCAGCCCGTAGCTCAACACCAGGTTGCGGGCGATACGCCATTCGTCCTGCGCGAAACCCGCAAAGTATTTGCTGCGGATATTCGAGGGGGCTCGTGGCCACTGATAGTACTCGTCGGGCAGTCCCATCAGGAAATCGGCGAAATCCGAGCCGCTGCCGGAGCCGGTGATGTGTCCATAAAAATCGAACTCGCCGTTGACGTAATAGTCGTAGACCGTGTTGTTCTGAAAGGGTGAGAAGGCAAAGCCAAATTTCATGCCGTGCCTGCCCTTGACCCAGGAGAGCGTGTCCGTGTACGCGAACGTGTTGTTGACCTCTGTGGTTGGCCCACGATAGCTGAAACCGAACCAGTCGCTTTCATTGTAGAAGTAGATCTCCGGCGGGCCGGTTGGCTGGTCGGGTGTATTTCCGACTCCCAGTTGGGTGTTGTTGGGTAGGGTTTCTGCGGGTACACCCATCAGGAACCTGAGCCGTTGTGCGGTAAACCGCAACTCGTTCAACAGGGTCGAAGAAAACGAACGGGTGTA
>Ga0187771_10001394_pt1 | contig 16093 bp, 29 predicted proteins | sample 0116_SJ02_MP15_1_FD_133139 | JGI IMG/M metagenome (GOLD analysis project Ga0187771, IMG submission 133139) | Tropical peat soil microbial communities from peatlands in Department of Meta, Colombia - 0116_SJ02_MP15_10_MG | ecosystem: Environmental > Terrestrial > Soil > Wetlands > Peat | place...
AACGCTGCAGTGTTCACGAACGACACGAAACTCAGAAAGAGGCTAAGGAATATAAATGTGCCAGTTATCTATGTGAGGCAAAAGTCACACTTAAAGATTGATGGGAGGTTCTGACGTCGTTCAAGCTTATAATGCAAGAGGATACAATCCGCATTCCGCCTGAAACCTTCGGCAACCCTTTAGAGGACGTCGGACACGAACAGGTCAAAGCTAAATATCAGGGGGTCGTCAGCGAAGAACTGGGGTACGTCATAGCCGTAATAAACGTGAACGTGAGTCCCACGGGAAAGATCATCCCTGGAGACGGAGCAACGTACCACCGAGTGTCTTTCAGCCTTCTGACTTTCTATCCCAAGATTCAAGAAGTCGTTGAGGGCGAAGTTGTAGAGATCGCAGACTTCGGAGCCTTCGTTAGAATAGGGCCTGTTGACGCCCTCCTCCACGTCTCGCAACTCATGGATGACTTCATCTCTTACGACGAGAAGCAGAGTGTTCTCCTAGGCAAGGAGACTAAGAGAAAACTAATGACTGGCGACCGAGTTAGAGTTCGCATAACCGCGGTCTCCCTCGGCAGAGCAGGAAGCTCTGGCAAAATAGGCGTCACGGCAAGGCAGCCTTTTCTTGGAAAACTGGAATGGATCGAGCATGAGACCCAAAGAGTGACGGAGCAAGCTCAGAAGAAGCCGTTGGAGAAAGGCGGAAAGCAATGAGCGAAAAGGCCTGCCCAACATGCCATCTGCTCACCACCGAGAACGTGTGTCCGAAGTGCAAGACATCAAGCCTAAGCGACGACTTCAGCGGGTTAGTGATAGTTTTTGAACCGGAAGGCTCGGTCGTGGCCAAAGCGATGGACATCAAGGAGAAGGGGCGTTACGCATTAAAGGTCCGATAAAATGGCAATCGTGTACTCCCTTCCTTCCGATCTGCGTGTAAAGCTAAGACAACCGCTGGGAACACTTATCCAAGGCTCTTTCAGCCAAACGATGAACAGGCTAAGAACTATGGTGGAGGAAGAGAAACCCCCGTGTTTAGTATCCGTAGGAGACACCGTTTCTAAGAACCTCGAAAGAAGCCGAATGCCGCCGCTGTTATCAATCATAGACAACAAATCCATGAGAAGGACAACTGGACCTTTTCCTTCCACCACCGAGAAGACAGTGCACGTCCGAAACCCCAGGGGAACAATCACTGATGAAGCGATAACGGCAGTCAGAGACTCGCTGAGCGGCAACAGCCGCGTGAGAATAGTCGTTGAAGGAGAGGAGGACCTGCTTACGCTTATAGCCATCCAGTACGCGCCAGAAAATTCCTTCGTGGTCTATGGTCAACCCTACGAAGGCATCGTCGTAACCAAGGCAACCCAGTTGAAGAAAGCTGAAGTGGCCGAGATACTGGAGAGCATGAAGAAAGCTAAGAAAAGCTAAATAATGAGCAACACATCAAGTCAGCAACAACACTGGGAAAACCCATGGAAGTCGAAGTCACCTCAGAGAAGCAAAACCCAATGCTGAAGCGAAGAGAGATCAGCTTCAAAGTTGAACACGAGGATAAGGGCAGCACGCCCTCAAGGGCCGAGATCAGAAAAGCAGTTGCCACAGCCACCAAGTCAGATGAAAGCATCGTCTTCATCAAAAAGTTTGAGACTGGAACGGGGACTCAAACTGCCCATGGCACGGCAAACATTTACGACAGCGTTGAACAGGCGAAACTAATCGAGCCCGAATACGTAATAAAAAGGAACATTCCCTCCGAAAAGAAGAAAGAAGCCAAAGGATCAACAGAAGAAAAGAAGGAGTAGCAGTGTCCAAGAAGACCGAACCGCAGAAGAAAACTGAAAAAATTCCCGAAAAAGTTCCTCCTGAAGCAGTTAAGGAAGAAGCCAAGCCAGAGAAGGAGAAAGCAGAGAAGGCCGCGAAACCTGAGAAGAAGAAGAAAGAGGAAAAGGGCGTGTTCAAACTGTACAAACTAGAACAAGACAAAGCCCTGAGACTACGACCCACGTGCGAGCGATGTGGGACGGGATACTTCATGGCTGATCATGGCAACAGGTACACTTGTGGACACTGCGGTTTCACAAGGTACAAGCCTGCGGAAAACGCGCACGTTTAAATCGTTCCAAGCATTGATAATCGAAATGGTTTAGATGATCAGGGTCAACGTTTCCATCACCAACATTTCGGGTGAGCGCTTTCTGGACATAAGGAAGCCTCTGCCGTCCACTCAGATAAACACAAACCTCAACCTGGTTGGAATGGAAAAGCTTGCAGATTCACTCGAGGTTCCCTTCGTATTAACCATAAGCTACAATCCCCCAGTTGCGCAGCTGACCCTCCGAGGCAAAGCTTACGTCGCAGGCGAGAGGGAGGAAATCGAAAAGATCTACAAAGAGTACGAGGATAAGAAACCACCACCGCAGGGTGTTGTGCAGTCTATATACAACGTTGTCTTCGTGGAGTCAGTCGTGATTTCCCGGTCACTAAACATTCCACCCCCGATTCCGCTGCCTCAAATACCAGAGGCTAAACAGGCCGGCTCTGAGAAACATTCGAAGATGGAATACAGCGCCTGATTAAGTGGACCAAGCGGGTCATTTAAGCGGGACATACATCGAGGACCGGGATGCACCGATGCCTGGAGTTCCATGTTTCACCGGTTTATTTGTTAAGGCAAACTCACCCAAGTAGTGCCCAATCATCTCAGGCTTGATCTCCACCGTTACGAATTCTTTTCCGTTGTGCACGGCTATGGAGATCGCAACCATCTCCGGCAGGATTATCATGTCGCGCAGGTGTGTCTTGACCGTCACGGGCTTTCCCTGTCTGAGCGCTTCTTTTGCCTTTCTTATTTTCTCAAGCAGAATCCTGTGCTCCGGCGGAAAACCATGATGCAGGCTTCTCCTCTGCCTCGAGGGTAACAGATTAATAAACTCGTCCATCGCCAAGTTCTGCAGCTGACTCAGGCTGTACCCACGATACATGAACTCTTTCGGCATTCTTCTTTGGCCTCCCCAATGGTTCTAGGTTATAAGCCCTCCGCTTTAAGGGCATCGCGGGCGCTTTTCTTCTTCATCCCTCCGCCTCTTGCCGCGATCAGCCCGACCTTCTGTCCAGGTGGAGCACCGTGCGAGGTAGTGGTGCGCTTTCGTGCGCTTCTCTTGCTGCTACCGTAGGGATGCGCGGCAGCAACCATTGCTCGCCCTCGAGTCCTCGGGTACTTGCGTCCCCTCGCCCTCAAAAGATGGAAGGTTTCGCCTGACTTCAGGAAGGGTTTTTCAGGTCGACCCGCTCCTGAGACCACGCCAACCGTGGCCCTGCAATAATCATCGATGTACTTCGCCTTGCCTGACGGAAGTCTGACTATTGTCCCCTGAGGCGTGTGGCTTACGACCGTTGCATAGGTGCCCGATGATTTAGTAATCTTGCCGCCGTCCCCAGGGCGGAGTTCTATGTTGCAAACCATCGTGCCTTCTGGGATTTTTCCAAGAGGTAATATGTTACCCACTTCAACCGCCGCTTTCCCTCCGATTTCGATCTGCTGGCCGGTGTGGACGCCCTCTGGGATCACGGTGTAACAGTTCTCTCCATTCTCGAATTTTATGAGAGCAAGTGGAGCTCCTCTACCAGCGTCGTGGAAAAACCCCTTGATCACACCGGTTGTTGATGCCTCAAAGCACTCTCTCGGTCCTATGGTCAACGGGTACTTCGCAGGGGCCAGCCTCTTGTGAGTTGAGGCCCTAAAAGTCGGTCCGCCACGACCCCGCCTTTGAACACGAATCTTCTTTCCCATAACTCAGTTCTCCGGTCACGTTACAGTATCCCAAGCTTGATCGCAACATCAGACGCCTTGTACTCAGGCTCAAGCTTGATGAAGGCCTTCTTCAGTCCCTGGTGGGTGATCAGCGTGTTTACCGTTTCCACTTTTACCTCGTAGAGTTCTTCAATTGCCCTCTTAACGTCGGCCTTCGTTGCCCTGAAGCTCACGATGAAGACCAGCTTGTTTTCCTTTTCAACCATGAGGCTGGCCGACTCAGTCATCAAGGGGTAACGTATAACTTCGTACGCATCCATTATGTTTTCTCTCCACTGTAGAGCTCCTTCAACTTGTCGATCGAACCGTTTGTCCAAATCGTTAGTCTTCCAGGGCGTGCACCTGGAGCCAGCACTTCGGCGTTCAGGCTGCCAACATCAACGATGTCGACGCCAGGTATGTTCTCCGCTGCCTCAACTATTCCCTCGTTCTTTGAGATAACCAGGAGTGGGCCCACAGCCTGTTTCATCCGCCTGCCGCGGCGTTTTCCCTTCCCAGCGCGGACCTTCCGGCTCTTCCGGACTCGGTAGATGTCAGAGAGCACTCCCAACCGGACAAGTGCCTCTTCAACGTCCTTGGTCTTCCTCAACTTTTCTAGGCCATCCTGAACTACTAGAGGAATCTCTGGAACATCCTCGATTGAATGCCCCCTAGACGCGACGAGTTGCTTGGACGCCGTAGCGGCTATCGCCGAGAACAACGCCAAACGTTTCTCTTTCTTAGGAATTCGCTTCACGATTCTCTTCTCCGAAGTCGGAGGATGCCCCGCCCTGCCCTTCACCGTCCCCGGTGCGAAGGCAGCACGCGCTGCTGGAGCCTTAGACCTAGGGATCCTAGACTGGCCAGAACCAGTGCCTCTAGACTCGGCCGTTGTCCTTTTTCCAGCCATTGGGTCACGTCCCTGCGGCTGGCGCCTGTGAGACTGAATGGCCAGGACAGCGCGTTTTATTACGTCTCGTCTCAGAGGCGTATCGAAAACGGGGGGAAGTTCAGCCTTTCCAACCATCTTCCCTTCGAGGCTGAAGATCTTCGCCGATTTCTTGACCATTCGTCCTCACTTGCTACTTTCCCTGCGGAGACTCGATCGACACGTACGTGATCTGAGGCGGTTCCTGAGGAATGTCCCTCGGGGGACGAGCAGGACTGCGAAGCCTTATTGCACGTTTCTCCGTTCCTGCAACGCTTCCTTCAAGCAGCATGTAGGGTCCTTTGATGGTACCGTATCTGATGAAGCCGCCTTTCGGCGTTACCTCTTTGCCATCCGCTCCAATCTTGAGAATACGCTTGTTGTACTCTGTCCGCTGATGGAACCCCATCTGCCCAGCCCTGGCCACGCTGTACGTTATGTGATGCGGATTCCTTGGTCCAAGTGTAGCTATGCCCCTCTTGGTCTTCCGTCCTTTGGACTGTAGTATTCTCACGCCCCATCGCTTAACAGGTCCCTGAAAACCCTTCCCGGTTGACACCGCTACAGTATCAACATACTGCCCATCTTTGAAAAGATCTGCAGAGGCAACTGTTTTCCCAAGTAGAGACTTCGCGTACTCAAACTGCTGCTGAGCCGTGCCGCCGCCTACCTCTATCTCCATGATGTCGGGTTTCTTCTTGGGCACGCTGCTACTCTTGGGTTGTGTTATTGCAACGATGCGAACCTTGACCGCTCTCTCCAAACCTTCCTCGATCTTCTTAAGGTTCTCCTCGGAGCTGAAACTCTCGGGAACTGTAAATATCCTTTCCAGTTCATCAGGTGTCTCTTTCACCCAGGCTTCCGAAAAGCTTCTGAGGCCATTGGAATCCCTCGTCAGAACCCTGACTGCGCAGACGAGTATAGGAGGCGTTTCCAACACCGTGGCTGCGCTCATCACCTCTTTGCCAAAGTTCGGCGAACGCTTCCGATCCTCAATCCGGAATACATGCGTCATTCCGGCTTTGTAACCTGCAAAACCGAGGAGCCTAGGACTGCTCGATTCGATCGTCGGCCAGAAGCGAATTCGTCCCAGCGTACTTCTAGAACGTTTCCTAGGCAGATATGCAAGCGAACCATGCCTCGGTGAATGATGCTTCCTATGTCCCAACGTTTTTCCGCTTCGTGTCTTCTAGACATGAAGACAACGAGTTATTAACATTTTGGTTAATCCACCGGGTCACAAAAACGCTTGTTCAAGTCTGCAGAATGATCGTCAAACGTTGCGATGCAGGAGTCCTATGCCTTTTACTCGGCTGGTCTCAGAAATCAGATTTATGGAAGAAAGGAATGCGGTTTGCTCTTCCATCACTAAGGTCAGAAATAATCATGGTATCAGAGATATGATTTCTAACTCAAGTGGCTGAGGCCCATAGCAGCTTGAAACATTCCTTGTGATAACGTTTTTTCTCTGCTTTATCCGAGCTCTTCACGACGATTTCCTGGCCGGGTGATATCGATTCTCCGCATTGACTACAATAGACCAAATCATTTTCGGCTCCGAAACTATCGGCTTTCAAGTTGTCAGCTTTCAAATTATCGGTCTTCAAACTGAGCCTTCTTAGCTCCTCACATTGTGCTCTTAAATCAGAGATTTTTTCTCGCAGCGCTTGCAGCTTTCGAAGTGTGATATTCACCTCTTCGCTAGCGCGAAGTTGTTCACCCCGTGAGTCCAATCCGTTCATCTCCGCTTTCTTGAACATGTTCTTAGCCTGCTGCTTCAATGGAAAAAGATTGTATCGTAATATATAATACTATTCTCGGAAATAAACCCGAATTGCGACACGATCAAAGCCTCTTTTTGAAACGTCAACAACAAGAAGAGGACGGCGAGCCTTTTAAGGCTCGTTTCGAGTTCTGTCATATTTCATAAGTGACTCGTTGAAGAACTGTCTAAGATCGTTTGAATTATCCACAAGACCAAAAGAAAGAAAAGACCCGTGCCGATAAGAGCGAAGAACTTTATCGCTGGAAGGTGTTTCCAATAGAAAGAGATAAGCCGTCTTCCGTTTCGTTGTGGTGATCGTGGAATAAAGTTTATTCCTAAGCTGATCTCCTGAACGTCTTTCTTTCTCTTTCTTATCGTTTCTTCGTGGTCGAGCATTATATGATCGAGTGCTATGTTTTCGGCGAGTTCTCGACCATATTCCGACCCGAACATACGACCAACTAGCTTAATCGTTTCCGTGTCGTGTCTAAACTCTCTATGTGCAAACCCGAAGGTTCTAACGGGTTCGTCTAGGAATTCGTGAATATCTTCTCCACGGAAACCGAACCTTTTGAGAGTGTGTTCAGCGTGGTGTTCTAAATCTGGCACGGTTAAGACCTCAGTGCTTTTTTTACCGCATAGCGGAAGATTCGCCAGAACCCTTTAAAGAGAGCATAGACGGCAATGCTAGACCAAAGAACGATAGTCGGCAATAGGAAAAAGAAGAGAATGAAAGCATTGCCATAAAAAGGAGCTAAGAACAGAGCTTTAAGAAGAAATAGCGGATTCTTGAAGACTATCACATAAGGTATCGAAAGAATTCCTAGACCTATACAGAAGCATAGAACTTGAGCAATTAATAGCTTATACCGAGTTTTCAAGTTCACGACCTCACGAGCATTAACGACGAGTCGTCTTTCTTTCCGTTCTTTAAGGCTTCACGTTCGAAGACGGTTAAGTGTGCTTCGATAGTGCTCTCTAGGTCTTCGGCGAGAATAACCCGAAGGTCTAACGGAAGAGCGTCGATTCTTTCTTTCAGCGTTTTCTTTCGCACTTTCTCACCTCTATTTTTTTCCTTTCTTGTTCGCACTTGAGCCAGAACAAGAACTTCGAAACGTCCTCTTTGTTCAAGCTCTCAACCTCAAGCCTATTATGAAACCGACAATAGCGGAAACAAGACACGCACAGAGAAAAACGGAAACCGAAAGAAGGCTCACGTTCTCACCTCAATATAGCGAAACCGTTCGCCGTCCAGCTTTTAGGAAACCCGAGAAAGTCGAGCGTCACGATCTCGCACTCGTTCGGGTCGAGTTCTGGCACGAAAGCGGTTTTTATTGAACCGTTCGAAGTCTCGACCCGAACCGTAATATCGAAAACTCGGACGCTCGTGTTATCAATTATTCCAAATTTAGAACCAACTTCGCCGATTTTCCAGCTAGAAACATAATCACAACGAACGGCGAAAGGCTCGATTCTGATTAAAGGATGAGTGAGAAACACGAAGAGAAAAAGAGAGAAAATGAAGGTGTTCATAAGGGTCTAGCTCTTAACTCGTTGTGCCGTATCCGTAAAAGTTCACGGTAAACGGTTCTTGGCATGGTGTTAGTTGTGCACACTTCAGCACGAGCCAGAATTCACAACCTGCCAGAGAGCCAGAAGTCGCCAAGATGCATATTTGCGAGTTCGCTTGCATATCGTGACTTGAGCCTAAGCCAGAATCGTTATAAAGCCAAACTTCGAGAATGTCGGACGGGTCGGTATAGTGCGGATAAGGCGAAGAGATATAAATCCAACCTGAAGCGGTCACGTTATAGATTACTTGAACTTCAGTGTCCGAAGTGGTCGAGTTTACGAAAAGAACCTCTTCTTTTGTTCCCGTGCTTGTGAAGTTCGGAAACGTGTAACTCGCTAGTGGTGTTTGAGCGTCTGGACCATAAACGGCGATTGACCCGAAAGCACTGACTCCACCTTCGAACGGTATGTTTACCTGATTCAAGAACGAAGCGATTGATAGAGCACTCAGAGCAATGACGGCGAGCACAAGACCCAGAATGACGACCTTAATCTTTCTTTGCATTTTTCTTTTCTCCATTTTTCTTTTCTCCATTTTTCTTTTTTAAAGAACGACGTGCGAACCGTGCGAAACCGTGTTTCTTTTCCTTCTCTTCACGACGGCGAACTTCGGCGACTACATAGCCAAAGAGAGAAGAGCCTTCGAACAAGCCAGATTTTAAGAGAGCGTTTCGACTTTCACGCTCGAACATAGCGTTTTCTATCGCTTCGCATTTTCGCCGAAGTTTTTCGTCGAAGTCGGTTAAGTCTCTTTGATTCACGGGTCGTTCTATCCTTCGTTTTTTCCATTGCCAAAAACGAGCGAGTCGTATCGGCGAGCAATGACGGAATAAGAAACGGGTTCGCCGTTCTGTCTCAGTGCGTCCCATGTTTGAAGGAATTCTTTTGAACTTAGGTGTTTTTCTTTCTTGTGTTGCACGTTCTCACCTCTCAAAAACCCGTCGGAAAATTCCAGCGTGTTCGCCGTGCTTGTCGGTTTTTGGCTCGCTCTCTGGCTTGTTCGTCGAATTCGACTTTTCGGTTTCTTCGTCGAAGGTCTTTCGGTTCGTGGTGTTGTGTCGGGTCGTTTCCGATTATGACCACTGAAGGCGAATAATAACCGAGTTCGAGAAGGTGACAGCTTATTTCTTGTTTCTTCGTGTCTCGCACGTTTCCGCACGTCCTCACAATATAAGACCCGTTCGAGTCTTATTAACGTTGTGAAACATTGTTCTACACTGAAACACACGACAAGACATAAAAGCACGTTTCAATACGTATCTCTATTGAGTGCTGAACCCGTGAAGAAAAGCGTCACTGTCACGATAGACGAAAAACTCTTAAAATGGGTCGAGAGCCAGATCGATAAGAAGGAATTCGCCTCTATCTCGCACGCACTAGAGAAGGCTCTCGTGCACTTGAAAGAAGAATACGAACGGCGAGAAACCTAGCTTAATCATGTGCTTCAGCGAATTGACGGAAGACGGAACCGTTTCACGAAAAAAGGTTTCACGTATTGATTAAATAAGTGAGAAGTGGAGCTAGACGGCGAGCTTCTTAAACTTCTTTCGTAGTCTTCGGGTCGTCTTGATCTTCGGGTTCTTCGTCTTCTTTTGCCGTGTCTCTTCAGCTTTGAGCAATAGCCAGAGAATACGAACCTCTTCTTTATTGAGTCTCGGACGAAAGGTTTCGGTCATAAAATCACCAAAAAAAGAGAAGCTAGACCTTTCGCCGTCGTCTTTGAACGTCTTCGCCGTGAATGACTACATCACTTGAAGGTTGTGGTCTAGCTTGTGCTGTGCTCGCCGTCTTAGGTTCTGGGAATTGCACACCATACACACGGGTTATCATGGCTTGAATTTTCTTGTCCGTCGTGACAGTGAAGGACGTTTCTTTCTCGTTAGGCTCGAATAACCCGAGAGTCACGAAGTCTTTAAAGTAGCGTTTACTAGCATACTCTGAAGCGTGATAGAACACACGAAACCGAGCCATGAAGTCATTAAGCGAGATCGCCGTCGAATAATCGCCGTAATCTCTCACATAAGCAACCGCTAGGCTAACCATGTTCTTCTGTTGTTCTTCTAGCTCTCTCTGTCGAATGTTGGTTTTCGCACTTGGCAGTATTCCCATGTTCATACTCACACTATACACACACCACACACACCCTAATAAACGTTCGCTGCTTTTCACCATGTTCGACCACGGACCCGAGCCAACACGACCCGAGCCAGAACCTTAAACGCTCGGTTAAACCTCTTATTTCAATCACACACACGGTTAAGCTCTCTCTCAAAGTTCGAGCACTACCTAGTCGTGTGGTGAACTAAACAACAATTCAACATTGTTACTTTCTTATTTATTTATACACACACACCTTAACACCTTATACACACTAGGACGACGTAGCGGAAAACAACACAGAGGCGAAAGAGGTGTGTGTAGTGTGTGAGTGTAAAAAATACCCAGATAGAGACAGAAAGTGTTAATGAAGCCAGAACTAAGTCGGGTCATACTCTAGGGATATACAAAGTGACCCGTATAGCCAAAAGAAGACCGATTCAGTGTAGATTCTAAAATTAATTTACTTTCTACACTACATCTAGCTCATTAAGACGTTTTTGGAGTGCTCTAACTGAAACCGCCAAGAATAGGAGTCCCTAGAAATAAACGCCTTCAATTTTGGCATATGTAGCTGGCTCGGTCAGACTCGGGTTAGTTCAACTAGCACGTTAATCTCCTAGTCATGGTGAATATAGCATGATTTATTTCTAGGACCATTAACACAAAGAGTTATAACTCAATTTGTTAAAGTCGATTCTTCCATTACTCGCCAGATCGCTTGCACATTCGCCAAAGCTCCGAGAATATCAACGCTCAAGCTCGGCTGTCCATGAGTGCGAACAGCAATTGCCCAAAGAAGATCAACTCCCCCGCCGTTCTGAGAATAGAGCCAGAATCTCGACTTATAGTCCGTCTATTCAGTGAGTGAGGCTTAGTTCGGGAAGTTAGGCTCTGTTCGTGGTTCGTTTGTTCGTTCGGGATTGACTCGTGGTTCGATTAGCTCTTAATCGTCGATCTAGGGTTGATTCGTCCGTAGGGTTGCAGTATTAACTCTTTCTGTCACATAAGACTTAAATACCCGATTGTATTATAAATAGAGCATAGAATGAGGCGGAACAGCATGAAGGGCTTCAAGAATCTCAACGTCCACGAAATGACTCATGAAAAGCTGGCGTTTCTGGCACGCAGTCAGGGAAAAAGCATGAGTAGCTTGTTGGACGACGTAATCGACGCTCTTTTTCAAGTTGGGCTTAATTTCACGTCCAATGCGAATTTAGAGGTCGTTGTGAGCTTGCTTTCGAATCGAGTTACTTTCGACTTCTCTGGCAAATCGAGCTTTCAAATAGGCGAGATTAGCCAAGAGGAGCTTGAAAACATGAGAGAGAAGCTCTTCAAAGAAGCGAAAGCCTCAATTGAACAAAAGAAGGAGAAAACGAAGTAATGTCCGAGAATAATGGCGAAAAAAAGGAGAAAATCACGGTTAACGTAGACACGAAGCGAACCGAAGAACTAGCACGAGAAAACGAACGTTTGAAAATGACGCTAGAGAAAGCGGAAGAAAAACCCGATCTCGAAGTTAAGAGCACGCTCGAAGACAAAAAGCTCGACCTCTATAATCAACTGCACGACGACAGAATTCTTACGGCGAAGGACGAAGACGAACTTAAAGCCACGGCGAAAGTTTTGATCGCTGAAGGTCTTGAGGCGAAGAGACAGAAACCGACAGGTTCAGCACCTATTCAAAGCGATTATTTCGAGAACCAAAAGAAGACGGATGACATTTTCACTAGAAAGTTCGAAACCGTTCAAGATATGGTTAAGGAATTGCACAGAAGAGAGAAGAGCGAGAACTCACGGGTTAGCTCACAAGCTACGGCAATTTTAAACGAGCTTTTCAAACGCTGGACGGCGAGCGTCAAAGCTGGACAGAACCCGAGCTTTTACGACCCGAACACAGAAGACAATTTACCGATAACGAAGAAAACGACAGAAGGTTTTCGTGTTCCCGTGATACCGAGCGAAGGCGATCTCGGCAAATTCAAGAAAACGCATAAGGAAAAAGAGAAAGAAGCTAAGGAGTTCGAAGAGGTATGAGTTCGGAAATTTGTCTAGGAAAACCACGAATAGACGAAAAGGGTCTATACTTCGAAAAGAAAAACATGGAAGGCTTGAAAGTCGTTAGCACTGAACGGGTTAGACCCGAAGAACTAGGCTTCAAAAAGAGCTTCGAGCAAAAAATCTATGTCAAAAAGTTCGTTTCTTCCAGCGAATCACTCGATAATCAAGAGATTTTCTTCTCCATGACCTTAACTTATGCAATTCCACAAGAAGAACGTTATCGCTTTCTATATCTGTTTCAAACGAGAAGCGGTTCGGTTTTCAAGAGAGATTTTACGGGTTCGCCATGTCCGTGTTCTCAAGTTGACGTGAACGACCCAGAACTCGTTAAGCGAAGTCGAGAAAAGAAGCTCCCAGAGAATTCAATTCTCGAAAACGGAATTCCCGTTTTTCAAATCGACCCGACTTCGAGAGAATTGAGAAGAGAATGCATACTCAGACAAGAATGAGAGGTGAGAAAACGAGCGAATTAAACGTCACGGAAGTTAAGAAGCGTCAACGAAAAAAGCACTTTGACGACGCTATAGCTCCGACAGTTCACGAAGTAACCGAAGGCGGTCAAAAAATCGGAAACGTCGAGCTACCGAGCTATCCACAAGACGAAGCGGAAAAAATGAAAGTGAAGCGTCCGAAGAAACCGATCTTCAAAACTCTTCCGTGGGAAAACGAACCCGAGCCTTCAGAATCTTAGTCACAGTTAGGCATCTGTGACGTGGTGATCTATGCGAGTTGACCCATTCGCTCGCATGGAACACCAAGAACGACGGGTTCGGTTTTCCTTTGGCTATACCTTTCTTCCAAACCACGGGCGAACCCGTCGTTCTATTCACATAAAGGAGATAAAAAGCAATGGTCAAGAAACAAAGAAAGAAGCGAATTCGACATAATTTCGAAAAACCAACTGAAACGCTAAAAATTGTATCTCAGGAGCACAAGAGCCATGAGTAACTTCGAAAACGAGCACAGCGAAGAGGCACGAGCCTTTATCGCAAAATACGGACGTGATCTTTATCTTAATCAGGTGAAGATTCAACGAGAACAGCGAGCCAGAGAACAAGCACAGAGAGAAGCGGAAGAGAAAGAGAGAAGGCGAGAGTTAGAATCGAAGGACACGAACTTCTTAAAACAGGTAATCGAGCAAACCGAGCAAAAGCTAGACGAAGCGGATTCTCTCGTTGATGATCTGGAAAAACTCGGCGAGAGCTTTAAACAAGATGTCGAAGAGAGCACGATAAAACTTAGCACTGAGGTCGGGTTAGACCTAGAGAAAAAATGGCAAAAAGCCTATGCTGAAGCAGTCGCCGAAACACAGAAGAAAGCGGAAGAATTTCGAGAAGGACTCATAAACCGACTCGTTGAGCACTTGAAGACTTGTGGACCGATAATAAACACAGTGCTGAATATTGCTCACCTTATGGAGAGCGAGCCAAAAGATAACATAATCTGGCGATTGACTCTCTATCGAATGGAAGACAGAATTCACATCATTGAAGAAAACATGACGAAAGAACCCGACAAAGAGGACGGTGAATAATGCGAAAATGTGCTTATTGCCGAACCCGAATAACGCTTTCGAGTCATCCTTCAGCGGTTAAGAAAGGCGAAAAATGGTTCTGTTGTGTGAATCACGTCTTTCTCTATCGATTGAAGCTAGAACAGAAGGCGAAAGAACGAGCTAAGAAAGAACAGGCTCGGAAAAATCAGAAGATGCTCGCCGATTTTCTCAAAGATTGGTGTTAAACCGTGACGAACAATAAAGCAAGATGTCCGACTTGCGGAAGGATGACGTGCGGTTTCAACGAGCTTAACGAGTGTCAATTTTGTGCTAGAAATCGAAAGAAGCGAGAAACCCAGATAAAGAACGCTGAACGAGAACACAAGAATAAAGTTCAAATTCCGCACTGTAGAAATTGCGAGTGCGAGATCACAAAGCACGAAAAGCTCGCTTATTCTGGCTTGTGCACTCGTTGTTATTTTGACATTAATCGGAAGGTTCCTTTTTGAAACTCAAGCTCGAAGAACTTGAACCGATTCTTCCGAGCTATCAACTTTTTCCTCAAGTTTTCCTTATCGCCGTGAAGCTCGCCAGAGACATTAAGAAGAACGGGTTAAAAGAGCCTCTTGTTGTGGTTCGCTGTAAGGACGGACACTTTAAGATAATCGACGGAGCACATAGATATTTTGCTCTTCTGATTCTCGGGTTTGAAGAGTGCGAAGTCGTCGAAAACGTTCTCGACGAACACGGTTTTCAACGTGACGTGAGAGCTTGAACGTTCGGTTCTACATTGAAGACGGAATAATTGAACTCGACGGACGGTTATTCTGGGTCGTCGTGAAACCTCATTACGGAAACGAACGGGTCGAATGGTTTCTCGAAGAACTCACGGAAGACGAAGTTCAGAACTTTAAGAAAAATCAGAGTCACGGAAGAGGCGAACAAATTGAGAATGAAGGCGAACCGTCACAGCTTTGAAGTATTCATTCACTCTTTCGCTCGACGAAGTGAACGGCGAAAATTAGCTCACTCGTCATAAGTTCACGCTCGCCTCTTCTTTGACAGAAGAACCTAGACCCAGAAGCGAAAAAACCTCTAGTCGTGACCGTGCAACATAGCGAGAAAATGAAAAAACGGGTCTAACGTTAGACCCTTTAAGATATTTCGACCTTAACGGGTTTCTTCTGTTCAACCGCTTCAAGAGCTTCAAGTCGTGCGAAGACCTTCGAGAAGTTCGCTTCGTTCTGGCTCTTTTCCGTTTCTAGCTCGGCGATCTTCGCTTTAAGCTGTGCGTTTTCCTCTTCAAGCTGTGAGACACGACTCTTAACTTCAACGTTTCCGTTGGTCGTCACGATTGAAGGTTGAGCCTTCTCATATACCGAGCGAAGCGAGCCTTCGCCGATATAAGCGGAAATCTCGCCAGAAACCTTATGTCCGATTATCTGAGAGGCTTTCGCCGTGCTCGACACGCTCACGAGTCGATCAAAGAGGTATTTTCTGCAACAATGGAAACGGACGCTTTGACCGTGCGTGTCTATTCCAGCTTTGACGCTCAAGTTCTGAAGAGTGCTCGTTAGCTGTGCACTCTTCGAGCGAAAGACCCGTTCGCCGTCGTTCGCCGTCTTGTGTGCGTCGAGAATCGCCGTTATGATCGGCAATGCGTCCGAGCTTATGAACGGATAAGCTGTGACCTCTTCTTTCGCCGTGTTGACTTTTCCGAGAGGAATAGGAGCACTAAGGCTTTCTTTCTTCGCACTCTCAAGAGCTAATCGGTATTTGCCGAACGTGATCTCGCTGAAGTCTTCCGCACGTAGACCAAAAGAAACACCACATAAGAGAACATACTTCTCGTTAATATCGCCAACTAGAGACATTTTCTTAACGTCCTCTTGTGAGAAGCTATAGTCTTCGCTGTTTCTCGCCTTTCTTCCGAGTTTTCGCTTATCAGCACGCGAGAGGTCGAGAGGCTTTCGATAGTATGAGAAGAAACCTCTTAAGGCTCCTGTCGTGTTCTCGACAGTGCACAGCGAATAACCTTCGCTTATCAATTGTTGCTGAAAAGCCATTATTCGCCGTGACCATTGATCGACGTTCTCCAACATATCCGAACCGCTTTCGCCGTGCGAGAATTCCAGCACTCGACGAAATATCGAAGTATAGGTTCTTCGGGTCTTCGGGTTCTGAGCGTTCAAGAATTCGTTTATTACTTCGTCGTCGATCTCTTCGCCGTTCTTGTTTCGTGCTTTTCGACTCATGCTTTCACACTTCGTTAAGGTATATAGACACGTCCGAGCCTAATATACTTTCTGGGTTTATTCCCATGCAAATAATACTTTATTTCCATGCCCGCAATATGTCCGGAAGGAACGTGGGCGATGAAACGAGATTA
>Ga0187771_10001396_pt1 | contig 16089 bp, 12 predicted proteins | sample 0116_SJ02_MP15_1_FD_133139 | JGI IMG/M metagenome (GOLD analysis project Ga0187771, IMG submission 133139) | Tropical peat soil microbial communities from peatlands in Department of Meta, Colombia - 0116_SJ02_MP15_10_MG | ecosystem: Environmental > Terrestrial > Soil > Wetlands > Peat | place...
ACTGCGCATTTCCGCCCTGATGACCGGACTGACGGCGCTGTTTGTCGCGGCGTTCGCCTTCGCGCTGAAACAGGCGTTCACCAAGATCCGCCCGATTTTCCGCGAGCGCGGCAGAATTAACGCCGAGGTTACGGGACGATTGACAGAATCGCTGGGCGGCGTGCGCGTAGTGAAGGGCTACCACGCGGAGGAGCGCGAGGCCGAAGTTTTCAGCGCGGGCGTCCAGCGCCTGCTGGATAATGTCCTGCGGTCGCTGACCGCGATGTCGCTGATGAGCCTCTCGGCCACGGTGCTGATGGGAATTGTCGGCGCGGTGATCATGTTCGTCGGCGCGCACAAGATTTTCGCCGGCACGCTCACGCTGGGCGAATTCATGACGTTCACGGCATTTCTGGCGTTCCTGGTCGCGCCGGTGTTTCAGGTGGTGGGCATCGGCACGCAGATCACCGAGGCCTTCGCGGGGCTGGACCGCACGCACGAGGTTTTGAGCGAACGTCCCGAGGACCTCGACCCCAAACGCACTGTAACGCTTGGCCCAATCCGGGGCACAGTGACCTTCGATCACGTCGGCTTCGCCTACGAGACCGGCAAACCCGTGCTATTCGACGTGAGCTTCCGTTCCGAGCCCGGCACGGTGACGGCCCTGGTGGGACCGTCCGGCTCCGGAAAATCCACCATCATCAGTCTGATCGCCGCGTTTCATTCGCCCGGCGAAGGGACGATCCAGGTGGACGGCGTGGATCTTTCCGCCGTGCGCCTGGATTCTTACCGGACTCAGTTGGGCGTGGTTTTGCAGGACACCTTCCTGTTCGACGGCACGATCGAGGAGAACATCGCCTTCGCGCGCCCGCACGCCACCAAGGAGCAGATTCGCGAGGCGTGCCGCATCGCACGCGTCGACGAATTCGCCGAAAAATTCGAAAAGGGCTATGACACGGTAGTGGGCGAGCGTGGCGTGAAACTTTCCGGTGGACAGCGCCAGCGTGTTTCGATCGCGCGCGCGATCCTTGCCAATCCGCGCATTCTGATTCTTGACGAGGCTACGTCCAGCCTGGATTCCGAATCCGAGGCGCTCATTCAGGAAGGCCTCAACCACCTGATGGCCGGACGCACTACGTTCGTCATCGCTCACCGGCTGTCGACGATCCGGCGCGCCGATCAGATTCTGGTGGTCGAACAAGGCCGCATCGTCGAACGCGGAAGCCACGCCGAACTCTACGCGTTGGGCGGCCGGTACTGGGATCTCTACACGCGCCAGCACGGCGTGGAGGCGAATTTGTTTCTCGCACCGGGAGAAGGCGATAGCGTCCCCGAACCGGAATCCACCGGCGCCGGGCCGGAGCGGAGCGGCATGGGGGAAGCGATGCGGCTCATCCGCGGCGGCTAGGAAGCGCTGCCGGAAGCTGTTTGCTTGTACGCCAGCGGGGCCCCCAATCGTGCTATACTTTACCTTCATGCTCGCTTTGGGCGCCAACTCGTTTCGATTTACCTACTGGCGGTATTTTACCGTCTGAATCGCGAACGAGTGGGTTGCTGATCGGTAGTGAAATGGAAAACAAGGCCCACTCGAAAGAGTGGGTTTTTTATTTTGGAGCCCGCGGCACAACGCTTGTGCCGCAAAACATGAGGAGGCCCTTGTTGTGGCGTCCGAAATTTTGGGAGAACCGATGATCATTTCAATGAGATTGCACGCGACCAAGGAGGAAATCGACGCCGTACGGGCGCGCATCGAGGAGTTCGGCTACAAGGTGCACTCGATTTCGGGCGAGGAGCGGATCGTGATCGGCGCGGTAGGCGTCGGCGATGTCACTGCGTGCCTGGAATCGCTTGAGGCCATGCCGGGCGTCGAACGCGCGGTACGAATTTCCGCCCCGTATAAATTTGTCAGCCGCGAATTCAAGTCCGAAAAGACGCGAATCACCGCGCACGGCGTCACCATCGGCGGCGACGAGTTCATCACCATGGCCGGACCTTGCTCGGTCGAAAGCGAACGGCAGATTCTGGAGTCGGCGGAAATCGCCGCGCGCGGCGGCGCGAAGTTCCTGCGTGGCGGCGCATACAAACCGCGTACGTCGCCTTACGATTTCCAGGGCATGGAACTGGAAGGCCTGAAGCTGCTCGATAAAGCCCGCCGGGTGACCGGCCTCGGCATCGTGACCGAAGTCATGAGCGACCGCGACGTGGAGCTAGTAGCCGAGTACGCCGACATCCTCCAAATCGGCGCGCGCAACATGCAGAACTTCGCCTTGCTGAAGACGCTCGGCAAATGCGGCCGCCCGATTCTGTTGAAGCGCGGCCTTAGCGCGACGATCAAAGAACTGCTGATGTCAGCCGAGTACATCGTCGCGCACGGCAATTCGAACGTCATGCTGTGCGAGCGCGGCATCCGGACCTTCGAGACGGCGACGCGCAACACCTGCGACATTGTGGCCGTGGCCGTGCTCAACGAACTCACCCACCTTCCGGTGATTCTCGATCCCAGCCATGCGACCGGCAAGCGAAGCCTGGTGCCGCCGCTTGCCCGCGCGGGCGTCGCCATCGGCGCCGACGGCCTCATCGTGGAAATCCATCCGCAGCCGGAAAAGGCGATGAGCGACGGCGCTCAGTCGCTCGATCCGAAGCAGTATGCCCAAATGATGCGGGACCTCGAGCCCTACATCGCCTTGTGGAAGAAGTCGCGCACGGCGGAACCCGTCGCGGTCTGACCGCGCGCCGCTCGGCGGCTGTGCGCAATGGCGGATAATGAGAGGGTGCGGATTCGCCTGCAACCCTGGCAGCTAGCTGTGTTTGTCGTGGTGCTGTCTTGTGGGTTTGTAAGCGCTGTCCGGTGGTGGAAGAATTCCTTCTCCTACGATCGCGCGCATATGGTCGCGGCCCTTCCGGGCGACCGCGCCACCGTGTTCTTCGCGGACGTCGCGGCGCTGCGCAACGCCGGGATTCTGGATCTCCTCGCCGGCTCGAAAGCTGCCGAAGAAGCCGACTATCAGAAGTTCGTGGAACAAATCGGCTTCGACTACCGCACGGATCTCGACACTGTTGCCGCTGCCTTCGTCGACGGCCAATCTTTTTTCACGGTGCGGGGACGGTTCCAGTGGAGTCAACTGGCGGACTACGCCAAGGCGCAAGGCGGCGAATGCCGGTATGCAATCTGCACGCTGCCCGGCAGCTCACTGGGGCGCAATATCTCGTTTTACCCGATGCAGTCGAACGTACTGGCGCTCGCCGTGACGCCCGAACCCAACGGCGTAAGCTCGATCACCCCCAGCTCGCACGTGTGGTTGAATCCACTGCCGCCGGAGCCGGTCTGGATCTCGGCCCCGACTTCTGAGTTGACCAAACCCGGAGCGCTGCCGGTGAGCATCCAGGTATTGCTTGGCCCTGCTGCCAGGTCCGGCCGGGTCGTGGCCGCCTTGGGCCCTCGAAACCAAGGCATTCAGTTGCGGCTGTCATTGGTCTGTAAATCTCCCGACGAGGCCCAGACGGTGAAACGGGAACTGGCCTCCGCCACCGAAATTGTAAGGAATTCTTTGCAAAATGATTCTCCCGAACCCGGTCAGCCCGACTGGGCGGGATTCCTGCGCGGGGGAACCCTCTCGGTGAACGGCGCCGAAGTAACCGGCACTTGGCCCCTGGACCGGAGCTTCCTCAACGCGCTGGTCTCCGACGCGCGCTGACGGCGCCGCAGTTCATGAATTGACGGTAAAAATATTGCACCGGTTGTGGACGCTCTGCCACAATGGGCTACAATGCAGGTTCGTATTCTCGCCTTTGTGCTGGCGGGCGGCAAAGGAACCCGGCTGTATCCGCTCACGAAAGAACGGGCGAAGCCGGCCGTACCCTTCGGCGGCCGCTATCGAATCGTCGATTTTGTCCTCAGTAATCTCATCAATTCGGGCATCTATTCCATTTATGTCCTGATCCAGTTCAAGAGCCAGTCCCTGCTCCAGCATTTGCGCGACGGCTGGGAGGTCAGCGGGCTGCTCAAGCAGCACTTCATCATTCCCGTGCCCGCTCAAATGAGGACGCCCGGCGAAGATTGGTACCGCGGCACCGCCGACGCCATTTACCAGAACATCAACCTGATCGAACAAGCCGACCCGCACTACGTGCTGATTTTCGGAGCCGATCATATTTACCGCATGAATATCCGCGAGATGCTGGAATTCCACCTGCACAAACGCGCGCAGGCGACCGTCGCCGCCATCCCGGTCGACCGGGCCCTGGCGGCTGAATTCGGCGTGATTGAAACTTCCGCGGACAGCCGGATTACCGGATTTCACGAAAAAAACGCCGGCGCTCCGCACATGCCGGGAGACCCGGGCCGCGTGTTCGCGTCGATGGGCAACTACATTTTTTCCACGGGTACTCTGCTGCGCGAATTATACGAGGACGCGCAAAACCCGGAAAGTTCGCACGATTTCGGCCGCGACATTCTGCCGGGGCTGGTAGGCCGCGGCGAAATGTACGCCTATAATTTCCAGATCAACCACATCCCGGGCGACCCGCCCTCCCAGGAGCCATACTGGCGCGACGTCGGAACCATCGACGCATACTACGCCGCCAGCATGGATCTTCGATCGCCCACGCCGGCCTTGAATCTGTATAATCGCCAGTGGCCTCTGCGCACCGCCGGATATTTCGACGCGCCCGCCAAGCTGATTCACGACGAGGCGGGCCGCCCCGGCGAGGTTTTCGACTCCATCCTCTCGGGCGGATCAATCGTCTCCGGAGGCGTTGTGCGTAATTCCGTGCTCGGCCGCGGCGTGCGTGTACTGGCGGGGGCGAGCGTGGAGGATTCCGTCATCTTCGACAATTGCGTCGTCGGGCGGCATGCTCATATTCGCCGCGCCATCATCGATAAGAATTTTCGCGTTCCCGACGAAGCGCACATTGGTTTCGACGCTGCGCAGGACGCCGCGCTGTATCACGTCACCGACAGCGGCATCGTGGTGGTCGAGGGCCACCGCTCCCCGGTCGACGTCGCAACGATTCTGCTTTAGATCGAAGCAAAGGCCGGTTCGGGCCGGCGTTGGCGCATCCGACCGGGCATGAGCCGCAGGAATGTGACTTGTCCCGGTCCGCGATTGCGGTATAATGAGGAACGTCGGCTGTTGGCATCTCCCCCGCCACTGTTTCGTCCCCTGAATCGGGCGCGTAGCTCAACTGGCAGAGCAACTGACTCTTAATCAGTAGGTTGTAGGTTCGATTCCTACCGCGCTCACCACTCGATTCAAGACTTTAGTGTTCTCGGCGCCTCGGTCCCGGCCCGCGCGTTCGCGCGCCTACAGAAATGCGATCGCACGGCCAGCAAGCGCGATCCCTAGCCAGCAAGTCAACGACGCGTAAGCCGCGATTTTCCCCAGCGCATTTTCGGTGCCGAGCGTGATCGCCTTGCGATGAATGGTGATGTGCACCACGATGGCCGTCAGCAGAAACAACATCTTCACGCCGAAGGGGACGCTGGTCGCCAGCCGCACCGCTTCCCCGGCGAACAGGCAGGCGCCAGACACGATCATGGTGACAAGCGCACTCCAGAACCACGGAGCCAGCAGCCCCGAAAGCTCCGCCGCCGGCATCCACTTCAATCCCAAACCGAGCAGCCGCAAATCCACCACGATCGTCGTTCCGAGCAACACCGCGAGCGCCATGATGTGCACGGTCTCGATGGAAGCAAAGGCCCACATCGCCTGCTTCAGCCACAGGCCCAGCACGGTCGCTTCGCACCAATCGAAAAAGGAATAGGGCAGGATCTTCGCTAGCGCCATTTCAAAATCTTGAGCGTATTCGGCATGCGTCGTCCTTCAGGGAACTAGAGGTAAGCAGTCCAACGGCCGGCAATGATAATACCGAACCACAAAAACATCGATGCCGCCCCGACCATTTTCGCCTGCCACGGCGCGCTCGGCGCTTCGTCCCACGCCGCCACTCCGGGATAAACCTTCGCGTGAAAATACCAGACGTTCAATCCGGTTAGCACCAACATGATCGCCTTCAACTGAAACGACAGCGTGGTGAAACACTTCACCGGCTCGGCGATGAACAGCAGCAGCCCGCTGACGAACATCACGGCGAAGCCTGCCATAGCCCACGGCTCCAGTGGCCCCACGATCGCCGAGACGCGGTGCTGGCGCGTGACCCATCCCATCAGGCGCAGATCCACCCACATGATCGTGCCGACCGATAATCCCAGCCCCAGGATGTGAATCGTCTCGATGATCGGGAACGGCCACTCGCCTTCGCGCAGCCAGACGCTGACGGCCGAATCGTTGAGCCACTGAAAGAGGCTAACAAGGTGCATTGCGTTAAAGGTACCTCGCGAGCCTCATGCCCCGCTGCCAATGCGCAGAGGGCTAGCGGGCCGAAAGAAGGCTCAGCTCTTGAACCTCGGGACCAGGGCGAGCGCGTTATCGCGCTGGATCTGCAGCAGCTCCTTGGCGCTGAAAACGCCGCACTCGGAGATCCCCTTGACGTGATCGGTCATCGTTCGCGCCGGATAATCCGTGCCGAAGACGATCTGCGATAGCGGAACCACCTTGCTGAGCGCTCCCATCGCCACGGGATTCGAAGTCCAGGCCGTGTCATAGAACATCTTGGCCGCCTCGGCGGCGAAGCCCTGCGGGAACAGCGTCTTGAATTTCGGATTCCGGGCGGCCGCGGTGAAACGCTCGACCAGGTAAGGCATCGTGCCGCCGCCATGCGAAAAAACGACGCGCACGTTCGGATATCGCATGATCGAGCCGCTGAAAAGCATGTTGGCGATGGCGCGCGTGGTATCCGTCTGCCACTCGATGGTCCCGTCTCCCACGCCTTTCAGAAGGTTGCCGCAGCAGTTGGCCGTGATGGGATGCGTGAATACGATCGCCCTGCGCCGGTTCAATTCCTCGAACACCGGATCGAAGGCGGCGTCGCCGATCCATTTGTCGCCATAATTCGTGTACATGCCGACGCCATCGAGCTTCAATGTGTCAAACACGTACTCGATTTCCTTCAGCGTGGTATCCACATGCGGCATCGGCAAAAACGCGAACGTGCCGAATCGGCCCTTGTGGTCCGACGCCAGCCGCGCCGCGAATTCATTGGACGGCCGCGCGAGCTTGTCCACGACCTTGGGATCGTAATGCGGCGGCACCGAAACCATCGCCGTGGCGATGCCGTTTTTGTCCATCTCCGCGAGCGCGATCTCCGGCGTCCACTTAGCGAAGTTGCCCAACTCCTCGGCGCCCATGGTCTGCAAAACAATCGGCGGTGTCATGTGGCCGTGCACGTCGATGCGGAAGGCCGGTCCTGCCTGCCCGCGCAGGCGGCTCATGGGAAGTCCTGCTCCGAGGCCCATCGCCGCGGCCGTCAGAAATGCCCGGCGCGACGAATCGCCTCCCAATGCCTGCGGGGACAACCGGGAATCTTCCTTATGTCTCATCATGAGTTCCTCCTGTAGCCGCAACGGCACACGGTTGCACGCTACTAACGTATCGCGAACCACGATCATTCCAGGAACGCTAATTGCGATCCGTGTTCACCAGGTGATTGCCGTCGTGCTCGACGCACGGAGCTTCTTCGAGTGCGTGGCCGCTCGCCAGACCGTGAATCAGGTGGCGGCTGTAAACCCATGGCCGCGTGAACACGTTCGGATCCTCGATCGTGAGTTCCCAGGTAATCACGTTGCCCTCGCGCGTCAGCTTCTCAATGACGTGCATGGCGTCGCTATGGATGGTGCCGTTCTGGCTCAGCCACGTGTCATCGACGAAATTCGTGACGTCGACCACCATCGTATTCCCTTCCCAATGGCCGATCGAATCGCCGTAATAAGAAGGATTCAGCGTGATGTCATGCGGGCGCCCGTCGGTCGAAACGACCCGGAACGCATTCTGCTCCGACGAATTGACTGTGTCGTACAGGAACACCAGCGTCTTCGGATTCTCGATAATCTCGGTGGGCGGTCCCACGCGTGGGAAGCCCTTGGGCGCGCAATAGAAAGCCGGGTCCATCTTGTTCTGGTGGTCGGCCAGATACTTCACTTTTTCCACCAGCTCCGGCTTATAGGGAGGAAGATTCGCGCCTTCCATCCGCCGCTTGAGCTGAGCCGCTTTTTCGGCCGTTTGCACCGGCCCCTCTTCCTGGCGCTGCGTGAAGGCCGTTTTTCCGTCCGTGCTCACCTTTCCCTGCGTCACGGCGTAGCCCCAGCCCGCCGGTCCCCAGAAGCCGGTCAGATCCGGATGACCGTCGATCATGTGCGGCGTCGGAGCCTTCTTCGCTGCCTCGACCGCCTCGGCCGGCGGCTCCTTGAACGGCAATCCCGTGCCGTCAGGATCGGCTCCCGCAAAGGGCTGGTCTCTATCCAAACCGTAACCCGTTTTGACGATTTTGTCCTGCACCGCTCCCGGAAGCAGCCGATCTGGCTGTTGCGCCGCCAACACGCCGCACAGCACCGCCGCACCCGCGAGCACAATCACGTTTTTAATCAGGAAAGAATATTTCATCTTCCGCACTCCTTAATGACCCTCGGTTCGTCCGGGCCGATCCGGCGCACCGAACTACTTGTTGGCCGCTTCCACCTCGGCTGCGTCCTTGCCGATCACGATCGTCTTGCCATCGGCGAAATGATATGCCTTCACCAGACCCAGGTGCTTGCTGCCGTCTTTGGCCGCGTAGGCATCGATCGTCACCTGGTCGCCGACCGCGAACATGTTCCGCAGCACGCCCGACCGCCGCAGATTTCCGGGAGGTCCTGTCTCGAACGAATAGCTCACCGTGTTGCCCTTTTCGTCTTTCGCGTCGACGTAAACGTAGGCGTGGGGATTCACCCACTCCAACTTCGTGATCGTGCCCTTCACGGTGAACGACTTCGATGTATCAAACTCCGCGGTGATCGAATGGTGCGCCATCGCGGGCAGCGCGGCCATCCCTCCCACCGTCAGCAGACAACTAAACCAAAAGCTCAATTTCATTGCCATCTCCTACAAAATTACCATCTACCAAGACCGGATTACTTTCCGGACTCTTTACTCTTCAACGCCTTCAACTGCTCCACATCTTGATTGTTGGTGCAGAAATATTCCTGCAACTTCTCGTGACCCAGCGTCCACATGTGCGGCGCCGAGGTCCACGCCTTGGTTAGCACTTTCGGATCTTCGATGGTCACCTGCACATACAAATGATTCAGATCCGGCCGCGTGAATTTTTCAATCACGTGCTCCTGATCGCTGTGGAACCATCCCGTGAAGCTGTTCCAGGTGCGCTCGTCGATCGCAATCGAATCGATGATCAGCGCGTCACCGTCCCAACGGCCCACTTCGTCGCCGAGGAACCCCGGATCCGGATCGGGATCGTGATGGCGGCCATCGGTCGGCACCACGCGCCAGTTATTGTTGAGCTCGTTGAGCTGCACGAATTGTCCCGGCGTCGTCACCAACTGGAACGGATACGGATTCAACAGGACCATCCCCGGCGTTCCGCGCGGCAAGCAGTTCACCGACGCGCGGCCGAGCTCATAATCTGTGCTCGTCATGGCCTTGATTTTGGCCGCGGCCCAAGGCTGGAAAGAGGGGGACTCCTCGGGCGTCACTTTGGGATCGAACTGGCGCCTCGCTCCCGAGTCGAAAGTTTGTCCACCAGCCGCACCGGCAAACCACACACCGGAAAAATCGGGATGCCCGTCCGCCATGCGCGGCGCCGGGCCGCCGGCAGGCAGCCGAACCGCCCGCTTGGCGTTCACCGGAGTCTCCTCCTTCTTCGCTTGACTGAACGCCGGGACGGACGCGGCCACGAACGCGATCACCAGGGCCCACAGAGCCGCGACGCCAAATCGTTTCACCGTGCTCCTCCTCTTCGATTCATACACCGGCACAATCCGCGAAGCAAACCGGCCTCCCCGGACGTTTTTCGAAACGGCCAGAAATCTCAGTACTCCTGCCTGCCGCCGTGCTCCACTTCCTGGCCAACGATGCGCAACTGGCCGTCCGGCAGTTTCATGGTTTCCGCGGCCGCGCGAAACTTTACGCCGTTCTTGGCCAGGCACGCCCGGACATAGATCGGCTTACCGATATTGTCCAGAAAATCCTTGCGCGTGGTCCCGCTACGCTTCAGCGTGATGATCGAGACGGTCTGAAACGTCCAGGACTCCACCTGGCCGTTGGGATTCTTCACATCCACGTGGAAGTATCCATGCGGATTCTGCCATTCGACGCTGGTCAACGTACCGTTAAAATCCGTGCACTTGGTCGCATCGAATTCCGCCGCGAAGGAATGATGCGCGTAGATGGGCATCGCTAGCAAACCGATCCCCACTACTGCCGGAGCGAGTCTGAGCTTCTTCATATCGATCTCCTCTAGAAAGAATACTTGAGCGCCAGCTGAATCACACGGGGGCTGACCGATGCCGCCGTAATCTGCCCAAACGTCGCCTGGTTGGCGCCGAGCCCTGGATTGGCGAACTGCGGATGGTTGAAGATGTTAAAAAACTCCGAGCGGAACTGCAAGCCCTGCCGCTCGGTAATCCGGATCATCTTCGACAGGGACGCGTCAAAGTTGAACTGGGCCGGCCCCAGCACCGCACCGCCGCCCATGTTGCCGAACCCCTTGCCATTTCCAATCGCGGGTGTGGGACACAACGCGCTGCCGGCCAGCGTCGAGCCGCCGGTAAAGTAGCCTGTGCCGCCCGTCAACCCGCTCGTCACCCGCGCATCCATGCTGCCGCTCGAAAGCACTTGCGCGTAGGTGAATCCGGGGCACATCTGGGCGGTCGAAATGGCGCCGGAGCCGCCCAGGAAAATCGAGCCGCCCGTATCGGTAATGGTCATGAACTGGCCGCCTTGAATGGTCGTGACACCCGATAACGCCCAGTCCCCGACAATGCGCTGCAACACTCCGGTAGCATGGCCGCTCGGGATGTTCCACACGTAGTTGAAGATGAAACGGTTGGGGCGGTAATTGTTGTTGGGCTGGTAAGCGTGGATGATATAGGGCGCCTCGTTGATGCCGAACGGGACGGTGATGAACGAGCTGCTGTGCGTGTACGACCCCTGCAACTGCAGCCCATGGGACATCTGCTTGCGCACCGTAAATTCCAATCCGTTGAACTTGTAGCTCTCCTCGGTCGCCAGAACCGGGTTCTGCGCGCTGATGCCGAGCTCCGGCACGCGCAGCACCACGTTCGTCACCGTACTCGTGGTCACGCCGTACAACGAGCAACTGGCGCAGTTCGGATCACCGGCAAGTGCGGCGACGTTGGACCCGGTGATGTTCGCGATCTGGCCTTGCTGCGCCGCCTGCGACTCCGCTCCCTGATGAATGCCGTGCGCGCCGACGTAGGCCACTTCCAGGAGCCACGTCGGAAGGAATTCCCACTGCGTATTCAAGTTCCACTGATAGGTCGCCGGAACCGTGATGTTCGGTTGCTCGGAATCAATGGTCAAATTCGAACTTATCGAGGTCGCCGGATTCACCCACATCGGCTGGAAGCCGAACTGCCCGTTGCCGCCACCAACCGCCGGCGAAAGCACCCATGGATTCGCCAGCGAAGCCGTCGAAAGCCCGTTGATCTGCGGCTGGCCGACGTTCGGGCCGTTCAGCGTCATGTTGCTGAGGAACGCGATGCCGGCGATGAGGTCGTAGAAAAATCCCGCGCCGCCGCGAATCACCCACTTCGGGCTCCCCGTGGGCTGCCACGCGAAGCCGACGCGCGGAGCGAAATCGGTCCACGGCGCGCCGCTCAACGCCGGACCGTTATTGCCGTACTTGACGATTCCCGCCGGCAGCGTGCCGGAGTAATTGCCTGGAACGCCGTATCCGACCAGCGTTCCGGCGGTCGTGCTGCAAGCGCCGCCGACCACTACAGGGCAGGTAGGAGGCGCGCCGCCGGTAAACAGGCTCGGGAAAACGCCGCTGAAATCGCCGTTGGGCGCCGTGGGGTAGCCGTCGTATTCCCAGCGCAGGCCCAGGTTCAGCGTCAGGCGCGGCGTAACCTTCCAGTCGTCCTGCGCGAAGCCCGAAAGCTCCAGCGCATGGAACAGCCAGTGCGCTTCCACCGCGTCCTGCGAGGTGAAGGTGCCGTCGTTGTTGATGTCGCTCGCCGCCGCCGACCCGTTCGTATTGCCCGGATTGGTCGCGCTGCACGTCCCCGTGCCGGTGAACGCCTGGCAGGAGGCTCTGCCAATCAGGAAGTCCGCGAACCGCGTGAATGTCGGCGCGCCGATCGAGTGGCCGGGGTAGTAAATCGCGAAGCGGATGTTCTCCACATCGAAGCCGAAGCGCAGCGTGTGCTTCCCCTTGGTCCAGGAAACCTGATCGCCCCAGCCGACCTGAATATCGTGTGAGATCAAATCGAACTGGTATTGCGCGCCGAACGAGAAACCGGCTTGGCCGCTGCCGATTGTGAAATCGGTCAGCACTGGCAGCGACGGGTCCAGGCTGGCGATGCCCACTTGGGTGTTCGTGAACGGCGTGTTCGTCGTGTCGTTCACGCCGTTAAACTGATAGGCGATGTGCGCCTCGTTGACCACGGTGGGATTCACGATGGTGGTGAGCTTCACGGCCGCAGCGTGGTTCCACTTGGCGGTGTTCGTCGGATTGCCCGGCAAGTAGCTGCCCGCCAGATTCGCATTCAACACCGGAAAGGGCGCGTACAAAGGATCCTTCTCGTACTGATAGCGCACGGCCAGAACGTTGTTCTGGCTGATCTGGTAGTCGAAATTGCCCATCAGGTTGTGATCCTTGAAGATCGCCGGATCGGAGAAGGTCTGCAATCCGTAACCGCCCCCCGGAGCGTTCGGAGAAAGGCCGGAGCCGGGGATCGCGTACTGCCCGTTCGGCAGCTTCAACTGCATGATCGCGATCGCAATCGGATTGATGTTATAGAAGGTATCGCCCGTACCCGAACCGGGACAGGCCACGTTTAAGCCGCCTGCAATCGAGGTCGCGTCACCCGTCACGCCGGGGTGGTTGCCTGGGCAAATCGCGGAAGCAAGATTCTGCACAAACGCCTGGCCGGCCGCGTCGCACTGCGTGATCACCGTTGCGCCCTGTGGGCAACTGCCGCGATCTCCTCCCGGGATAGGAGGCAGCGTCACGTTCGTCGATCCGTATCCCGACAATCCGTTCTTCTGGCCGGTTTCCTGATACGAAGCAAAGAAGAAGATCTTGTCCTTCTTGATTGGCCCTCCGATCACGCCGCCGTATTGATTCGAATTCAGAATGCCGCGCGGCTGGCCGGTAAAATTGCGGAACCAATCGTTGGCGTTCATATCGGTATTCCGGAAAAATTCGAAGCCATCGCCGTGAAACTGATTGGTTCCGGTCTTGGTGATGACATTGACGCTCGCGCCGGGCCCGCGTCCGTATCCAGCGTCGTAGCTGGAAGTCTGAATTTTGAACTCGGCGATTGCGTCGGGAATCGGAATCACGAACGACCCGAACGCCACGCCTTCAACGCCGGTGTTAAAGCTGTACCAGTTGTTGATCACGACGCCGTCCTGGAGGTATGTGTTCTGCGACGTTCCCGCGCCGTTGACGGCGATGAACGGCGATCCTTTGCCGATGGTGCTGGCGTTACTGACCGAAGAATTCGCGCCCGCTGTCATCGTCAGCAGGTTCGTGTAGTTGCGCGTGTTCAACGGCAGTTCCGTCACCGTGTGCGAATCCGCGACCGTCCCTAACGTTGAGCTCGTGGTCTGCACCACCTCCACGGCCTCTTCTACCGTCACCGATTGACTGGCGTTGCCGACTTCCAGTGCCCGGTCGAGCACGGCGGTTTCCGTCACCGTCACCGTCGCCGCCGGAATCTCCAGAATCTTGAAGCCCGGCGCTTCAAACCGCACCCGGTAATTGCCCGGCGGCAGCAGCCCGATCGTATACGTGCCATCGGCGGCTGTCGTCGCCGTTCGCGCTTGCCCTGTATCGGCGCTGGTGGCCGTGATTTTGACATCACGCACGACCGCGCCCGTCGAATCTGTGACTGTCCCCGCCAATGCCCCCGTACCCGCCGTTTGCGCCAGCGCTGTCGACACGCACAGAAAAGCAAGCGCAAAAAAAAGGGATACTTTGGCAGTAAACTGCCGTCCCCCTACATCGACTTTAGACATGAAAGTCCACCCCTTTTCTTTTTAGTCCCGGCCCCTGATGCACGCCTGCCTGGGAATCGAGGAAATTTACATGATCCGTATATGCGTGTCAAGGGAAGGGCGTACAACGACCATGAGAAAAGGGTCGCGGAATTTCTCTTCGCATCTGACGCATCGCGCGAAACGCGAAGCTCGGCCGCGAAAACAACTGCTCGAAAGAACGGTCCGCCGCTCGCGCCCCGCGGCGCGTCGCAAACACAGGATGGTGCTACAATACGTGGCTGAAACAAGTCACGTTCTTGGCGCGGGGCCGACGGAAGGAGAAAAAAATGAGGTTAGGATTCAATCGCCTGACCGGCTTTACCGTCGTCTGCATGATCGGCTTGCAGGCGGCAAAAGGTCAGGCATCGGCACAAGAAAAACCCTTGATGGCGGAGCAGGTTTTTAAGAACGTGCAAGTCCTCAAGGGCATCCCTGTAAATGAGTTCATGGACACGATGGGTTTCTTCGCGTCCGCGCTCGGTTTGAACTGTATTTTTTGCCATACTACCGTAAGCTTGGAAGACTGGAACCACTTCGCCGACGACGTGCCGCGCAAGCGCATTACGCGGAACATGATCGCAATGGTGAACAACATTAATAAGACCAATTTCGGCGGCCGCCGCGTGGTGACCTGCTACACGTGCCATCGCGGTAACGAGCGGCCTAAGGTGATTCCAAGCCTCGCCGAGCAGTATGGCGTCCCTCCGGAGGATCCGAACGAAGTTGAGATTGTCCCCGGCACGCAGGGACCGACGGCCGATCAAGTCCTGGACAAATATATTCAGGCCATCGGCGGACAGCAGAAACTCGCCGCGCTAAAGAGCTTCGTCGGGAAAGGAACGTTTTCCGGCTATAACACTAACCATCTGCCCGTCGCGATGGAAGTGTATGCGAAGGCGCCCGGGCAGCTCGCTCAGGTGATTCACGTCCAGATCGGCGACACCACCACCACCTTCGATGGCAAGGACGGATGGATCGCATCGGTGGATCGTCCCGTGAGGCTCTTGCCCGACCTCCCAGGCTACGAGCAAGATAGCGCCAAACTGGACGCCGAGCTCGCCGTTCCCGTGCGCATCAAACAGGCCCTAACGAACTGGAAGTCCGGTTTCCCGGCCACTACGATCGAGGATAAGGACGTGCAACCCATCGAAGGCCGGGGCGCGGGCAATTCGCGGTTCAAGCTCTATTTCGACCAGGCGACGGGATTGCTCGTGCGCGTGGTGCGTTACGAGCCAACCGCCGTCGGCATCCTCCCCACGCAGGTCGATTACTCCGACTACCGCGATGTCGCCGGCGTCAAGGTCCCCTTTAAGTGGGTCGTGACCTGGACGAACGGCCAAAACTTCAACGAGTTTACCGACGTGCAGCCGAACGTCAATATCGACGCTTCGCGGTTCGCGAAACCCGCCGCGGCGCAATTAAAGACCGCCGCGAAATAGTTCGGTTCACGCCAGACGATCAGTACAAGACCGGTGCGCCGCAGCCGATCGGGGATTCCTCGCATGGGTGCGGCGTTCCCATCTTCCGCTCCAGCGATTAACCGAAGAATCCGATCGACCGGCCCGCCACGCCCACGCCGAACCACAGCGCCAGTGCCGCCATTGCCGCCAGCTTCGCCGCTCCCGGACCGATACTCGCGTCGTCACGGCGCACCAGTTTGCGAAAGTAAGCGAAATGGAAGATCATCGCGAGAACGAATAAGATCATCTTGACCCAAAACGACGTGTTTCCGTAACAGCGAACCGCCGTGGCTACGAACATCAGCGGCCCGGTGACCGCCATCAGAATGAGCCCCGTGTCCTGGTAGGGCGCCAGATCCGCGGCCAGCTCCGCCACCGGCTGCCGCTGGAAGATCACGCCCATCAGGCGCAAAGACAGCAGGAGCATCGTGCCTAGCAACAGCGTGAGTCCGAACAGGTGAAAGGTTTCTAGAGCAGGATACGCCCACTCATGGGTCGCGACGGCGTTATAGATCGCGGTCTTCTCGCACCAT
>Ga0187771_10001398_pt1 | contig 16070 bp, 17 predicted proteins | sample 0116_SJ02_MP15_1_FD_133139 | JGI IMG/M metagenome (GOLD analysis project Ga0187771, IMG submission 133139) | Tropical peat soil microbial communities from peatlands in Department of Meta, Colombia - 0116_SJ02_MP15_10_MG | ecosystem: Environmental > Terrestrial > Soil > Wetlands > Peat | place...
GTCCTCATTGATTCAGAAGGCTGTGTCCCATAAGCCAATTGGAGAAGCAACTAAGCATGCGAACCTATTTTTTGTTCGATCAATCTAGATAGATGAGGGGCAACGATTCGGTGAGGGCGTTGATTCTTCTTTCTGGGGGCATAGATTCCGCAACCGCACTCTACCTAACCAAGGAAGAGACGGGTGACATCTATTCCATGACTATGATCTACACGCAAACTTACGATAGCGAAGCGGAAGCATCTAAGAAACTGGCAGCAGCCGCCCTGGTGAAAGAACATCTCAACGTTTACCTCCCATTCTTCAAGGACGTTGAAAAGCGCTACCGGCCAACTCCCTCCCCTGAAATCCCACCCGCCTACGTCCCCGCGCGAAACATCGTCTTTTACGGCGTTGCCGCCGCTTACGCTGAAGCCATCGGCGCGGATGAGATAGTGTTTGGGTCAAATGCTGATGACGCCAAGGAACTTCCCGATGCCAAGCCCCGGTTCATTCAACTCATGAATGAGTTAATCCGGACGGGCACAAGGGCTGGCCAAGAGGGCGCTGGGGTGAAGATCGTCAACCCGTTAATCCATTACACGAAGGTTGAAGTGCTCAGGCTCGCGCTTAAGCTCAAGGTTCCGCTCGAACTAACCTGGAGTTGCTATGAGGACTTGCCCCTTCCATGCGGAAAATGCCGCGGTTGCCGGACAAGGGAAACGGCGTTCCGAGCGGTAGGCATAGTCGACCCATTGAAGGCATCGCCCCAACCCAAGTAACCTGCGGCGAATATTTTCGGTTACCAGGCATGAGCCGCGTGACTCGCAACCAATAAAAGCGTTTTCCACGGCCAACCAAGTTCGAGGATGGTGTGCTACTCGTTTTCCAGTCGAAGTTCCCAGAGGCGTTTGAGTATGGCAACGCATTTCCGCCGTTGGCTGGTACAATATTTTATACAGTTCTGTCGAAAACTATTAAAGTGCATCAGGGGGAATAGCAAGAGCTTTCAATTTCTAGGAGGCAAAGACAAAGTTGACACCACACGCTGAACCTTCGACAAATGAAGCTCCCCCGAACTCGAGAATCATCCAGATCAGAAAGCGCGATGGGCGCATCGTCCCATTCAACAAAGAGAAGATCACGAACGCAATCTACAAAGCCATACTGGCATCTGGCAGCAGGGACCGCGCACTCGCCGATTCCCTATCATCCCGTGTAGTTGAGATCCTAGATGAAAAGTATGGCGGCGAAGCGATTCCGGCGGTTGAGGACGTTCAGGATGTTGTGGAAAGGGCTCTAGTTGAGAATGGGCAAGCGAAAGTTGCTAAGGCGTATATAATCTACCGGCAGAAGAGGGCTGAGATCAGGCGGGAGAAGCAGCGAATTCTAGAGAAAGAGATTATCGACGAAGTGGACAAGGTCTTCGACCTGAACGCCCTCAGGGTCCTCAAGGCCAGGTACCTGAAAAAGGACGAAGCGGGTAAGCTCATAGAAACACCGAAGCAACTATTCACCAGAATCGCCCTCCACGCAGCCCTGCCGGATTTGCTGTACGACCTTGAAGTGTACGACATAACCAACAAGCAGAACCCCCACCCGCAAGAAAGCTTTGACCCCCTCCAATTCCACGAAAAGGTGAGCGTCGGAAAGTACCCGCTCAACCGGTACCACCTCGAAGCGTTGAAGCGAATGTATGACCGGTTTGACCGCCAAGGCGCCGCGAAGGCCTCTTGGTCCCGCTTCTTCGAAATGCTCAAGTCGGGGATGTTCAACAAGTATGAGAAATCCGTTAACGCGTTTTATGAGCTGATGGTTTCCAGAAAGTTCATGCCCAACACGCCCGCGATAGCGAATTTCGGAAATGTTCTCGGCATGGGCTCCGCTTGCTTCGTCTTGGGTGTGGACGATTCCATCGAGAGCATTATGGAGACGTTGAAGCAGACCGCGGTAGTCTTCAAGGCAGGCGGGGGTATGGGTTACAACTTCTCAAACCTAAGGCCCGAGGGAGATTACGTGAGCTCAACCTCGGGCGTGGCGTCGGGCCCGATCAGTTTCATGATGCTCTTCGACACTATGACGGACGTGATAAAGCAGGGCGGAATACGCCGCGGCGCCAACATGGGAATCCTCAACAGCAACCACCCAGACATCGAGAAATTCATAACGGCAAAGAAAGGGAACAAGGCGCTGAAGAACTTCAACATCTCAGTCCTCCTGATGCCCGACTTCTGGGAATGTTACAACAAGAACAAGCCCTACCCGCTCATCAACCCTAGAACGGGGCAGGTTGTACGTGAGGTCAACCCCCGCCTACTGTTCGACATGATAGTCTACCAAGCCTGGGAGAGCGCTGAACCAGGCGTAATTTTCTTCGACCACGTCAACGAATACAACCCCTTCTTCAAACACCTCGGCCCTATAGTGACAACGAACCCGTGCGGCGAAGTATTACTCTACCCCAACGAATCCTGCAACCTAGGCAGCATCAACGTGTGGGCTTTCGCTAGGCGAGATGATAATGGAAAAATTAACTTCGATTGGGACGGGTTGAAGGAAGCCGTAAACCTTGGCTCCAGGTTCCTCGATAACGTAATCGACGTGAACAATTTCCCGCTCAAGGCGATTGAGGATATGACGCTTGCGACACGAAAGATAGGGCTGGGGGTTATGGGGTTGGCTGACTTACTCTTCGAACTTCGAACAGCTTACAATAGCGACGAAGGCCGCAAGTTCATGGAGGAGCTGATGGAGTTCATCAACTACCACTCGAAGATAGCGTCAATTGACCTGGCAAAGGAACGGGGCCCCGTGCCGTATTATGGCAAGAGTTTCTACACTGAGGGCAAGCTGCCCTTCGCGGGGTTCGCGAACCGAAAGTTATGGCATTTTGAATGGGACAAAGTAGCTGAGCTGGCGAAGAAGCATGGCGTCAGGAACGGGTACACAACTGTAATCGCACCCACGGGTAGCATCTCCATGATCGCGGGATGCAGCAGCGGAATTGAACCCGTCTACTCGCTCGTTTACGAGAAGCATGTGAAGGTTGGAAGCTTCTACTACATCGACTCCGTCTTCGAACGCGTCATGAGTGAAGAAGGCCTGTTCGGCGATGACCTGCTCAGGGATGTGAACGACCACGGTGGCTCAATTCAGAGAATAAGCTACATACCTGAAGACCTGAAACGCGTCTACATAACCGCCATGGACATCCGGCCCGAGGATCATATCCGAGCTTTAGCGGCATTTCAAAGATGGACGGACTCGTCGATTTCGAAGACGAACAACTTCCCCGCCAACGCTACGGTGGAAGATATGCGTGAATCATACCTGCTTGCCTACAAGCTTGGCTGTAAAGACGTTACCGTCTTCAGGGATACTTCGATCAAAGGCCAAGTACTGGTTGCACCCCGCAAGAAAGCGGAAGGAAGCAAAGAGGCAGCGAACGGGGGCGAAGAAGAAGCGCTACGCGCACTCAAGCTTTTGGCCGTGCCCCTGGTCGGCGCCTCGCAGGGTATGAGCGAACAGATCAAACTTTGCCCCCAATGCCAAAGCCAAGTCGTCTACCAAGAAGGCTGCTACATATGCCACGAATGCGGCTGGGGCGCCTGCTCCTAAACCACACGTAGACAAAACTTGAAGCCGAGACTACTGAAGACATTCAGAGGTGGCTAGAGCATGCAACGACCGAAGAATCCCAATGAACAACTCATTATGGAACTTATTCTAGAGAACATGCCGCTTCTGACAATGCTTGCCACAAACGGGAGAAGTAAACCCGACTTTTCGTTGAAGTAGAGCCTATTCAGAGCACCCACGCCGCTAGACGGCAATGTTCCCGTCACGGGTGAAAGCCGATCCAGCGTCACCTTGGTGGGCGCATTCACGAAGGGTTGCAGACGTGTAACCCAACTTTATTTCCCCAGGCGCCAAGGGAAAGCTGATTCCTTTGGACAAACGCCTAATCACACTCGTTAACAAGATTCGGAATAGAAACCTTCGAAAGAAAGTTTACGCCCTCCTTAACAACCCGACCGTAAAGATAGGCGGCAAAACTTTCTCCGGGCTGCCAATTGAGAATGCTCCCGCGAGCATTCGGCGTCACCACAGCTATCCCGGGGGTTTCATAGAGCATACGTTGGCGTTGTACGAACTCTGCATGAGCCTATCCCGAGTTGTTCGGGTAGTTTACGGTTGCAAGGTAGACGATGACCTTGTGATTTGTGGGGTTTTGCTTCACGACGTTTTCAAAGCCGCCACTTATTCACGCACCGAGGACGGAAGGTACGGGCCCTCTGAGTTAGCTGAGAGAATTGACCATCTAACGTTGGCTAGCGCGGAGTTAATTCGGCGAGGGTTTCCGCTCGACGCGGTGCACGTTGTGGCCGCGAGCCACGGCCGGCAGTACGGCCCCATAGGGCCCATGACGCTTGAGGCGCTGATATGCCACTTGGGGGATTCTGCTGAGGCTGACTTGAATGGAGAAGTTTTGAGCGCGGCACGATTCATGATCCGCCAGGTTACCGGAGTGGAACCCAGCGCACTGAGCGGAAAGGATGCTTTCGCCATCGTAAGGGCAAAGACTGACAAGGGCTGGGACGGCCTCAAAGGCTACCTCTCCCAAAGCGGATACAAGGGTTAGTGATCCAAGAAGGCCAGAGGAGCGTCCTTTCAACGAAGAACGATGTGTGGCAGGCGGTAATTCGCGCGATAGAGACCTCAATCCCCGAGTACGATAAGGTCAACGAGAAAGTGTCGCTCGGCCGCGCCCTAAAGGCCCGCGAGTACGCCGTAGACCAGATCGCCGTCAGCGAAGGAATGACGGTTCTCGATGCGGGAATCGGCCCGGGGACGATGAGCCAAGTTCTCCTCGCAAAATCCAAGGGCCTAACGATTCTGGGCTTGGACGCGTCCACGACGCTCCTTGGGGCAGCCCGTGAACGGTTCAGGGGTTCAAAGGATGGTCAGGTTCACCTTGTTCGTGCAACCTTCGAAGCAGTTCCAGTCAGGGACGGCACGGTTAACCGAATTGTAAGCGCGTACGCTTTCAGGGATGCTAGAGACCGAGGCGTGGCTATTGATGAATTCCGCAGGGTTCTAGGAGAAGACGGATCCTTCGCGATAATAGACATAGGAAAACCAAACAACCCCCTCAAACGAAGCTTCGTCACGTTGTACATAGAATTCCTCATGCCCCTCATCGCCCTATTCTCGAAATCCAACCGTATCCGAGGTAACCCGTGGAGAATGATCGTTCCAACTTACAGGTTGCTTCTAACTAACCGGGAACTAGCCCAGGCTCTGAGGCTGAGGTTTGGTGAAGTGAGAACCTGGGAATTCTCATTCGGCGGAATCATAATTATTTTTGCGCGAGTCTCGCCCTTAGCGCGCGCCCCTTGAGATGAAGCCTGCGATCTTCTTGAAACCTAATTCAATCCTTTCTTCAGTTTCACTCACGAACGTCAGGCGAATGTGGCCGCGGCCGTTGTCGCCGAAGAACCGGCCTGGTATAACCGCGACACCCCTCTCTTGCAATAGCTTGCCTGCAAATTCTTCCTCGTTTAGGTTCAGCTTCGAGAGGTACGGCCGCATGTCCACGAAGTAGTAGAAGGCACCGGGAGGCGTAACGGTTCTGGCTAGTGGAAGGTGCGTTTTCAGCATCTTGCCCATGAGATTTCGTTTCTTAACATAGTACGGAAGAACGGTATCCCTCAGGTATGGTTCCTTCATGTTTTCCTTAAGAAATTTCACCAAGGCGAATTGGGCGAGGCTATCGGGGGCTAGTGTGCTGTACTGTTGCATTTTCTCCATCGAGTCAATTATTTCCTTGGGGGCAAGCGTGTAGCCTACGCGTAGGCCTGGTATGCTGGCTTCCTTTGAGAAACTGCAAACGGTTATAGTACGCTCTCGTGCGCCTGGAAAACGGCTGACCCAAACGTGTTCCCCTTCGTAGATTATGTGTTTGTAGATATCGTCGCTTATTATCCAGAAATCATATTCCCGCGCCAGGTCCACTAGGGCTTTCACAAACCTTTCGTTGAGAATTCTTCCAGTTGGGTTGTCGGGGGATAGGATAATCATTGCCTTCGTTTTCTTCGAGACCGCCTTCTTGAGCGCTTCAACGTTCGGCTGGTACCCATGCTCAACGCTGACTGGCAGCCAGTTTGGTTTGCCCCGGGCTAGTTCGATCATTTCCCTGTACCCAAGGTACGTTGGGTCGGTTACGATTACTTCGTCGCCTGGATCCGTGAGGCACATGAGCAGGCTGAATATTGCTTCAGTCGCACCTGTGCTCAGAATTATCTCGGAGTAGGGATCGAAGTTCACTTTTCCATATTTCCTCGCGTCCTCCGCGACCGCTGCCCGCAACTCGGGGATCCCCCGCGTTCCCGTATAGCCGCAGCTCCTCAACGGATTCGAGGCGAGCAGGCGGCTGAATTCGTCGAGAAAACCCTGCGGCGGAGGAACACTCGGTGCCCCTCCACCGAATGATATTATCTCAGCCCGTTTACGGGCCTCATCTAGTAAAGCCGCCACCTTGCGGATTGGTGAGATGTGGATTCTTTCCATCCGCTGAGACAGATTTCTCATCGACTGCACGTTCTGCCGTGCAGCGTGAACCGCTTATACCGTTTACTGCCCTAAGTTGCAGGCTTGATTTTGGTAGCCCCACCCATGTAAACCTGCAAAACCTCTGGAACCATGATCGAACCGTCTACGGTTTGGTAGTTCTCCAAAATCGCTACGAGGGTCCTCTCCGTGGCAACCAATGTGCTGTTGAGTGTGTGAACCCATTTCGTTGGTTCGTCGGGCCTGTCCCTGTACCTAACTTTAGAGCGGACGGCCTGGTACGCAGTGCAATTGCTGCAGGAAACTACTTCCCTGTAATTCCCCTGCCCCGGAAGCCAAGCATCCAAATCATATTTCTTCGCGGCGACCGTTCCCAGGTCTCCCGTGCAGACGTTTACCACTCGGTATGGGATTTTCAGCATCTGGAAGAATTCTTCAGCATTGGCGATGAGTTGCTCGTGTTCATCCCCAGATTGTTCCGGTTTGCAGAACACGAACTGTTCTACCTTCTCAAATTGGTGCACCCTGAAGATTCCCTTCGTGTCCTTACCATGTGCACCAGCCTCCTTTCTGAAGCACGGACTCACCCCGCAGTATCTTAACGGTAGGTTCTTTCCATCCAATATTTCGTCCATGTGTTGGGCGAGCAGAGCATGTTCCGACGTAGCAAGAAGGTAAAGATCTTCACCTTCAATCTTGTAGATTACATCCTCAAAGTCCGAGAGTGCAACCGCACCTCCCACAGCCCCACGCCTTAGCAGGTAGGGTGGTTGAGCCAGCTTGAGGCCCTTCGCCTCGCAAAAATCCAAAGCAAGCCTGATTAAAGCATGATTCAGTTTCACAAGGTCTCCCCGGAGGTAATAGAACCTGGCCCCAGCAACCTTCGCGGCTCTTTCCAGGTCAATAAGGCCAAGCTGCGCGCTTAGGTCTATGTGGTCCTTCGGCTTGAAATTGAACTCCGGCGGCTTACCCCACTTCCTCACTTCAACGTTATCATTCTCATCTTTTCCAACAGGCACACTCTCGTCGATCAGGTTAGGCAACTGCATAAGCGTGTTCGCAACCTTACCTTCCAAGTCTGCAATTTCCTTCTCGAGTATCTTGACCTTGTCAGGAATCTGTTCAGCCTCTTTCACCAACTGCGTGGTGTCCTGGCCTTGCCTGCGAGCTTGAGCTATCTGTTCCGTCAGTTTGTTCCTCTTGCCGCGCAATGCGTCCGCTTCGGTCCGGAGGCTACGCCACCTGCTATCATTCTCTAGCAGTTCGTCTACCCACAGAATCTTTGCCTCATCACCCCTTCGTTCCAGGTTCTGTTTGACAACTTGAGGATTTTCTCGAACGAACTTCATGTCAAGCATTCTTCTCACCTAACCTTTGATCCTCATGGGAAACAGTTTTGAATTGTTGAGCAATTTGATTCAGTAGCTTGGCCACCTGTTTTGGGCCGCATAATTAAAGGCTCATCTGAGACTCGTCGCGACGATTCCAACGGCTAGTAAGATTAGAGCGTACCCAGCAACCTGTATTGCGTTGGGAACTTCACCGAAGAGGTAAATGGCGAAGATGGACGCCAGGACAGGCTCCATTAACGGGAAAAGATTCGCTGTAACCGCCTTCACGGAGCCGAGGGAAAAGTTGTAAAGCGAATGGCCAACCGCAGTCGGCAAAAGCGCCAAACCAAAAATGGCGACAACATTCTGCGCATCATAAAACCTGAAGGTGTTCTCTCCAAGCACCCCAACCATCAGTAATGCAACTAAAGCGGCAGCGGCGTAAACGTAAGACGTGTAACAAGCTGTGCTGACACCGCTCGTTCTGAGATACCTCCCAACCAATGAGTATTGGGATATGAAGAAAGCAGCAAGTAATGCGGAAATGTCGGCAAGTCCGAAAGCACGGAAGCCATTCCCCGCGTCTGCAACAAGTATCACGCCGAGCGTTGCAACCAGTACGCTCAATGCTTCCCTTGAGGTTGTCCGCTCCTTTATCACGAGCGGGGAGAGAACTGCCAGCATAATTGGGCTCGTGTCTACCAAGAAGGTCGCGTTCGCGATGGTGGTCTCTTTAACGGCGAAAATGAAAGTTGCAAAGTGTAGGCTAAGAAATAGGCCGGAGACGGCGACTAGAGTTAAGTCGCGCCTCCCCAGAAACCGTAACTTTCGAGTCGCCGACGCAAATATAATCATCGCTAAGGCCGCTATGAAAAGACGGAAAAATGTGAGCGAGATTGCAGAAGCCTCGGTTGCATATCTGATGAAGATCGCGCTCGTGGCAAAGAAGAAGGAAGCAACAAAGAGAGCCACCATACCCCTTGATGCAACCAAGAAAGAAGCACTCGCGGATTTTAGTAGCTCAGCCGATGACAGGCTTCATCGGGCGCCGTCAGTTAGCAATGTGAGTGATATTTAGAGTTCGGAATCCAGAGCGCCGCACACATATCTTCTTAATTCAATCCTAGACTATAGTTTCCATAGCCGCCAGGTGATAGCTTACGTTCAAAATGATTACCCTAATGAAAAAGAAGGACTCTCTGACCGATCAAGAATTTGCCAAATATTGGTTAGAAAGACACGCTCCACTAGCGAAGAAAATGCCAGGGCTAAGGAAGTATGTTGTTAATGTTGTCCAGCGCCCGCCTAACAGGGAACCCGATTACGACGGGGTCGTGGAATTGTGGTTTGATGATCGCGACGGCATGAAGAAAGCATTCACTTCAACTGAAGGCCTAGCAACCCAGAAAGATACGGAAAGCTTCTCTAGCAAATTGACAACATTATACATAGACGAATATACGATCCTCTAGAACAAGCGACTGCGCGAATAAGTCGTCTCGACGGACAGGTTAACGCACAGGGCACATCACGAATGACAAAACCATCATCACGCCAAACGATTTGGATACGGCAACTAGCAAGAGACATGCCATTCTACAATCACCTTGGCATTCACCTAACAAGGCTTGGGACAGGAAGAGCTGAGATTCGAGTCAAGGTAACAAAACGGTTAACGCAAGACGCTGGCGTGGCACACGGCGGGGTAGCCGCAGCTTTGATCGACTCAGCTGTGGGCTTAGCATTATGCACAATGCTCCACGCAGAGGAGTCCATCACCACGGTCGAACTGAAAGTGAACTTTACCGCACCCGCCCACCTGGGCCTGCTGAAAGCCTCAGGCCGCATAATTCACAGGGGTAGGCGCATAGCTGTCGGAGAAGGTGAAGTCAAAGACCAGAAGCGAAGGCTAATCGCGAAAGGACTTGTAACTTACATTATATTGAGAAAATAACGCTTGCACGTGATTGATGTTTTCTAAGCCCATTTGTTCTGGGAGGCTCGTGTCAAAGCGATATCGGCAAGCGCGGAAATGAAAGTTTGGCTCGTGTTCAGGGACTCAGTCCGCCTCAGATTCAAACCGTGTGCCTTAGCAAATTCTTGGGCTTCTACATCAATATCGTACAGTATCTCGAGGTGGTCGGCGACGAAGCCTATGGGAACTACTAGAACATTGAGAGTTTTGCCGCCTTCGCTGATTTCTTTAAGCGATTCCAGAATGTCTGGGCCAAGCCATTTCTCAGCTGTTTGACCAGCGCTCTGATAAGCGAAGGACCAGCGGTCAAGTTTCAGCATGTTTGCGACTGCTTCGCATGAGCTACGCAGTTGCGACGGATATGGGTCGTTGTGCTCAAGGATGCGTTCTGGTAGACTATGTGCTGTGAACAAAATGTCGACGTCACCTGATTTAGGAAACTGTTCCATTGCGAGACTTACTTTCTCGGCGACGGCACGATGGAATAGGTGATGGTCGTACCAACTTTCGACGAAACCTACGCTCATGTTGCCAGCCGCGGCCAAGGCTTGGTCAAGGGCTTGCTTGTACCCGCCAATACTGACCTGAGAGTAGTGTGGAGCCAGTGCTAACGCAACAATTCTACTAATCCCATCACCCGCGACTTTCGGAATGACTTCACCTATGTATGGATGCCAATGTTTCATGCCTACATAGACTCGGGCCTTTACCCCTCGTGCGTTCAGGGTCATCTCTAGGGCTGAGGCTTGCGCGTTCGAGATATCGAGTAACGGGGAACGACCACCAATCTTCCTGTATCGCCCCCTCAGATCTTCCAGAGCATCTTGAGTCGGCTTACGGCCTCTCCTGATATCAGTCAGATATGGTTCCATGTCCTCCTCTGAATTTGGAGTCCCGTAAGCCATCAGAAACACGCCGAAGTCTGCCAAGACCCGCGCCTACTAGGAACTCTGAGTTGAGCCGTGAACGAAATTTACCAGTTCAATAACTTTCTGCGGCTCTGTCTCTGGCAACATTCCATGTCCTAAGTTGAAGATGTGGCCTACCCGTCCCTTAGTTTTCATTAGAACCTCCCTTGCCTGAGATTTGATTAGCTCGGAAGTTCCCAGTAAGACGGCGGGGTCTAGGTTGCCTTGGATTCCTACATCGCTACCAAGCCTACCCCATGCTACGTCTATGGGAATTCGCCAGTCAACTCCGAACACATCTCCCCCCGCTTGCTTCATTTCCTCAAGTAAGTTTGACGTTCCTGTCCCGAAGTGAATCCGCGGCACGCCAGTTCCCTCCAACTCTTTGAAGATTCGGCGCGAATATGGAAGCACGTATTGATGGTAGTCATGCGGGCTAAGGCACCCAACCCAACTATCGAAAAGTTGAACCACGTCCACCCCCGCTTTGACCTGCGCGCGCAGATAACTCGCCATCGCTGTCGCCAACGCATTCATCAAGGCGTCCCACGTCTTCGGGTCACGGTACATCAGCTTCTTAGTAGACAGAAAGTCCCTCGTTGGGCTGCCTTCGATAAGGTAACTTGCTAATGTGAATGGGGCTCCGCAAAAACCAATTAACGGAGCGTTAAGCGTTTTCTTTACCTGTGCTATGGTTTCAAGAACGTATGGAACATCGTCCTTTGGGTTGAGAGTGGTTAAGGAACTGACGGAGTCTAGATTTTGGATTGGTTCTTGAATCAAGGGACCGAGCCCTTCCTTAATTTCGAACTTTACGCCCATACCTTCCAACGGTAGCATAATGTCAGCGAACATGATCGCTGCATCTACACCTAGAATTTCCACAGGCAAGCAGGTAACCTCCGCGCACAAGTCAGAATCCTTGCAGATCGAAATCACGTCATGCTTCTCCCTGATCTTCCTATACTCTGGGAGAAACCTTCCAGCTTGACGCATGAACCAGACAGGGGTAGCGTCGACGGGTTGTAGCCGACACGCTTTGACGAGACGGTCATTCATTTTTGGACACAAACAACCTAAGCATTGTTTGAGGTTCCCGGAAGAAACGGAGCTGCAAGTTATCCGAGTAGGTCGAGGATTTCGTTGATCGGCATGGTGATGCATGTAAAAATAGGAGTTTCAATCGCTGTGTAGCGGCTGGCCTCACTACTCCTGAGCTCCATTACAAGTTCGGAGAAATCAGAGGGCTTGTCTGTCTCAAACGCCAAAACGAATTCCTGATCGTCTAGGCCGAAGGAGTAACCAGTGTGGATTTGCACTGAGGGATACTTGTGCCCGATCTTGAAATGTTGCGCCATCGCGAGCCTCCGCTCCTCATGAGGTAGGAAATACCATTCACGTTTCTTGACAAAGGGGTACACGAATAGGTATTTTGAGTTCCCGGGGTGCCTGTTTAATGACACGCCTTCCTGGCCTTCATGTTGGTGGGTGCCTAGGTATTCAGATTGCCGCGTTATCGCCAGATATGAGTACGGAATCTCCAAGTATTTACCCAGCATTGACGAAAGCAGGTTTGAAGTTAGTTCCTGAAAATCTTCTAGCCGTCTACTAATTGTCCAAAGCATGAAGTCGGCGTCCCCTCTAATCCCGACGAGCGAGTAACTGCTGAGTATGTTTTGTTTCCCGAAACGGTTCGTGATAGACGCAAATTCTTGTTTCGCCGCCGACCTATTCGCGTTGCCGAGCCGTCGCCATTGTGAGTCAACTTTGAAGAACGTGTACTTGAGATACTCCCTCTCGGTAGCTTGGATTGGGCTCGTTTCGGTTGAAGTTTGGGTTTTCATGATCAGTCTTCCCGCAACCAGGTTGCGGCTTCTTTTGCGAAGTATGTGATTATGATATTAGCCCCAGCTCGTTTGATCGCTGTCAGTACTTCCAGAGCGACGAGCTTATCGTTAAGCCATCCATTGCGGCCTGCAGCTTTGATCATAGCGTACTCGCCGCTTACATTGTATGCGGCCAGCGGAGCGTTGAATTCCGCGCGTGCGCTGCTGATAATGTCCAGGTAGCTCATTGCAGGCTTTACCATTACGATGTCTGCTCCTTCTTTGATGTCGATTGCGATTTCCTGTAGAGCCTCTCTACGGTTAGGAGGGTCCATTTGGTAGGTTCTCCGATCTCCCCAAAGCGGAGTGGATTCAGCTGCTTCTCTGAAGGGCCCATAGAAGGCGGAGGCGTATTTGGCCGAGTAAGACATGATGGAAGTATCTGCGAAGCCACCTTCGTCGAGTGCTTCGCGAATCGCTTTCACTTGACCATCCATCATTGCGCTGGGTCCTACAATGTCCGCACCCGCCTCGGCGTGTGATACAGCTACGCGGGAAAGGATGCCTAACGTTTCATCGTTAGCCACAGTTCCCCCACGGATAACCCCACAGTGTCCGTGATCGGTGTACTGGCAGAGACAAACATCTGTAGCAACGACCAGTTCCGGCGCCAATTTCTTAATGGCGCGAACCGCCTGCTGAACTATTCCGTCGGTTTCGAATGCCTCGCTACCTATCGCATCTTTGTGTCCTGGCAAACCGAAGACGAGGACCGCGGGTATCCTCAGGTCTGTGACCGTCGAAATCTCGCCCTCCAAATCCGAAAGAGGAAGCCTGTAGATTCCAGGCATAGATTCAACTTCCTCAGGCTTCGAAATTCTGCGGTCCACGAAGATAGGATACATCATATCCGAACTTGACAAACGTGTTTCCTGCAACAGTAGACGCATGGAACGTAGCCGCCTAAGACGGCGCGGCCTTTCAGCTGCCTTGAATTCTTTCGAAGCCTCATATAGTTCCGATTTCATCAACTATCGCCTCAACTAAAGCATCAATTGTGTGAATCTTCGAAACAACGTCAACGTTTATGCCCAATTCCTTCGTCGCCTCCACCGTTACCGGCCCAATGCAAGCGACTTTGACCATGCTGAAAGACTGCTCTAGCTTATTGGGCCCCAGAACGCGGGCTAAGTTGCGCACGGTAGAGGGACTTGTGAAGGTTACCAAGTCTACTCCTCCTGCAAATATGCGGGCCAAACGATCCGGCGTCAAGTCGGGTGGGATTATGGTTCGATATGCCACCACTTCCTCAACCAGCGCTCCGCGTTTCCGCAATAGGTCGGGGAGTTTCTTCGACGCGATGTCTGCGCGAGGTAGAAGAATCCGCTTCCCTTTCAAATCTCCTAGGCCGTCAGCTATTTTCCAGGAGAGGAATTCTGTAGGAACAAGCTCAGGCTTCTTGACGGTACCCTCCAAAGCCGATGCTGTCGCGGGTCCGATCGCAGCTAACATGACTTGCTTCAAAGCAGAGGGTGCAATATTGAGGTCGGCCATGCGCTTCATGAAGAACCGGACGCCATGAACGCTTGTGAATACGATCCAATCGTACTCGTTAATTCTCCCTAGAGCCTCATCCAAAGTGCCATTGTTCTCGGCGGGGATTATCTCGATAGTTGGCAATTCGATCGTTGTTGCTCCGAGTTGACGCAGTTTCTCGGAGAGGTTTTGGGCCTGTTCGATGGGTCGGGTCACCAGAATCGTAAACCCAGAGAGTGGTTTTAGCGACGTTGCCTGCATCACTTAGCCTCCAATACGATTTCTGCACCCTTCTTGAGCAACGACTCCGCCAATTCCTCCCCAGCTTTCTCTGCACTGGGATTGTCTGAAACAAGTCGACTTCTTAGAACCAGTCTCCCGCTGGTAGCGGCAACCATTCCGTCGATTGCTAGCTTTCCATCCTCAAGCCTTGCGTATGCAGCGATGGGAGTTTGACAGTTAGCCCCTAGCTTCTTTGCAAACCCGCGCTCAGCCTCAATCGCTCTGTGGGTTGGTTCGTGATCTAGCTTCGACAATAGCGTCCTGACTTCAATATCATCTGCCCGGCTCTGAACCGCTAGGGCCCCCTGCCCAACTGCAGGCAGCATTACATTTGGCGAAAAAAATTCAGTTACCCTCTCTTCAAGTCCAAGCCTTATGAGGCCGGCAGCGGCGAGCACAATCGCGTCACAGTCACCCTTCTCAAGTTTCCGAAGGCGAGTGTCAATATTCCCATGCATCTCCACAATTTCGAGGTCACCACGCGCCGCGAGGAGTTGCGCCTTCCTCCTTACGCTGCTCGTTCCAATGCGTGCTCCGCCGTCAAGTTGTTGAAATTTCTTGTTTCTGGAAATAAGAACGTCACGTGGGTTCATTCGTTCTGGGACAGCAGCGATCAGAAGGCCTGGCGGTATGTCGGTTGTGAGATCCTTCATACTGTGAACGGCGACGTCGACTTTATCTTGAATTAGTGAATCCTCAATTTCCTTCGTGAACTGGCTCTTTCCTTCAACCCCAACCTTTCCGGTGGCTTGCATCCTGTCGCCCTGTGTCCTAATCGGGACAACTTCGCATCGAATTTGAGGTGCAATCTTCTTCAGAGAATCAACCATTTCGTTAGTTTGCGCTAATGCGAGCGGACTGCCCCTCGTTCCAATGCGCAAGTGCTGCTTCATTGTTTGTAAGTTCCCACCACGGTGAAATGCTGTGGAAGATTTGCCATTGTTTTGCTCACATTCCAGTGCTTTCGGAAGTTGGTCTCATCGCCCGAAGGAAGAAATCAGAGAGATAATCTGCTGCCTCCGATGGTTTGTAGTTCCGTCTGAAGTGAATCTGCTGAAAGACGAGGCGATGCATCATACCAAGTAAACATTCAGCAGCCATTTTCGGGTCCGTTTCGCGAAATTCTCCGGCAGCAATTCCCTTTCGAATTATGCGCGTTAGAAGAGATTGAATTCGAGTAAGCCCACCCAGCAAGGTGTCCCGTCCCACCGAATCGAGCTCCGTCGAGCCCCTTACGTAGAGGCCAACATTCAATCGTTCCTTCGGGAAACTAGCGAGATACGTATGGACGAATGCTCGGACTTGCGAACCCGGTTTCTTGGCCTTCTTACATTCATCATCTAATTGCGTGATAAACGCCGTCATGCTGACGCTTTCGCGCACAACTGTGTGGAACAGCGCCTCCTTATTTCTGAAATAGTAGTAGACTGTGGGAGCTGTGACGTTCGCAGCCTTACATATGTCGCGGATAGCGACGTTGGAGAACCCGCGTCTAGTGAAGAGCTCTTTGGCAACTTCCAATATTCTGTGTTCTTGGTCGATCTTTGACATTTCATTTGTTCAGCTCAGAGAGATTGTGTCATAGGTAATGGTTCAGTTCGGCTACCATCTGGAATGTATGGACAAGCAGGATCTTCCGCGAATAGGTCTCCATATTCTGCGA
>Ga0187771_10001399_pt1 | contig 16063 bp, 15 predicted proteins | sample 0116_SJ02_MP15_1_FD_133139 | JGI IMG/M metagenome (GOLD analysis project Ga0187771, IMG submission 133139) | Tropical peat soil microbial communities from peatlands in Department of Meta, Colombia - 0116_SJ02_MP15_10_MG | ecosystem: Environmental > Terrestrial > Soil > Wetlands > Peat | place...
AAAAGAAATGACGCGTTACTTGATTCCCGCTTTGACTGCCCAGCGCGCTATCAGGAAGATGACGAAAGCGACTATGACGAAGTTTATGAGGACACTGAGGAAGTGGCCGAGCGTGAAGTTCATCCCGTTCCCTATGGAGACGCTGAACACGTAGTTCTGCCAGCCTCCCTTCGGCAGGAAAGCCCCGGCGATGGGCATTATCAGGTCGCTCACAAGTGCGCCCACGATACTGGCGATCAGAGTGCCCATGACGAACGCGATCGCAACGGCCAGCAGGTTCCCATGCTTGATGAATGCCATAAATTCATTGTACATCCCCTTCGGCTCGGGCGGAGGCGGGGGGGCCGGCTTCGGCGTAAGTAGAGCCGTGATCTTCTTCAGTTCTTCCAGCATTTCATCATTTGTAGCCATCTTATCCTTCCTCGTCCTTACTTCACGTTGAGGCTAGATAAAGGTTAGCGACGTGAAGAGGCCTTGGAGTCCAGGTACTCCTTTAGGGCCACAGCCTGGTTGTGGTTGACGTCCTTGGCTCCGAACACTAGGGTTACTCTGCCGTTGGAGGCATCATCAAGCAAGGGCCGCCAGGCTTCGGCCTTGTGGTCCAGCTCATCGAAATACCTCTCCTTGAACTGCTCCCACCTAGCCGGATCATGGCCGAACCACTCGCAGAGAGACCTGCTGGGCGCCACCTCCCTCGCCCAGCGCGCAATCTCGAGGCGTTCCCGTGTCATTCCTCGAGGCCAATACCTGTCGACCAGGAGCCTTTCACCATCGGATTCAGAGCTAGGGTCGTACGCCCGCTTGACCTTGATGTGTGAGGGCGACATCTTGCCTCCCGGAAACGCGTCATCGGGGCCGCCAAAATGCTTTGCTGGCCAATCGGTTCCTCGGGGGAGGCAGCGGTTGTTCGGAACAGGATTTAAGTCGATTTCGAAGACTCGATAATCTGGGACACTTGCCCCTTTCGAAGGCTCAGCGGAAGACCCTCACATTGGTATGCGACGCCATCGTCCCCACAGGCGGAGGCTCTGTCGGGGGAGCCATGGAAGGCCTCTCAGCGAGCTCGCTGGGCGTTGACGTCGTCCTGGCGGGCATCATAGAGTCAAAGTTGGAGCCATCCCTGCGTGACCAGTTCTACAGGCTGCTCTCCATCCTCGACAGCAGGCCCTACAACCTTGTGCTCACAGGGAGACCGTCGAAGTTCTCTGCGCTGGATCTTCCCTCCCGCACCGCATACCTCAAGGGATGGCGAGACAGCGGAATTGGCACAAAGCGCACCGCCTTTCAGGCCCTAAAGCGGCTCACCTGCTTCCTGTACTACGCCCTTCCTGTCGGCCCCGAGGGCAACCCCACTTGGCGTGATCTAGGTTACCCGGGCCCTGAAATTCACGGCCCCCTTGGCCACCCTTCCGGCCTGGCGGTGGTCCCCCTCAAGCCTGAGGGGGATTCCCGCTACGATTGCGACGTCTGCGTGGTCGGGTCCGGCGCCGGCGGAAGCGTGATCGCAGCAGAGCTCAGTGCAAGCGGCGCCGACGTGATCGTCCTGGAGGCGGGGGGTTACGAGACAGCCGACACCTTTGACCAGAGGGAGTTCAACATGATGAACAAGCTCTTCGACGAATATGGGACCGCCGCGACCAGCGACCTTTCGTTTCAGCTCCTGGCAGGCAGGGGCGCTGGGGGCGGAACGGTCGTCAACTGGTGCACCTGCATGAGGCCGCCGCCGTTTGTGCTCAACGAATGGGAGCGGGTCTACGGCATCGCGGGCCTCACGTCGCCCGCCTTCGAGTCAAAGATCGGAACGGTCTGGTCGACGCTCAAAGTCAACCAGGAGCAGAGCCAGAGAAACCCGAACAACGATGCGCTCTGGAGGGGCTGCTCGGCCCTTGGCTACAAAGAAGGAGCCGATTTCGAGGTGATCTCTCGCAACGTCGTGGGCTGTGAAGAAAGGTGCTCCTTTTGCAGCTATGGGTGTGCCTACAGCTGCAAGCAGTCAACGATAATGAACTACCTCCCCACAGCCTACGGGAACGGGACTCGGTTCCTCTTCGATACGAAGGCGGAGCGGATATTGGTCAAGGACGGGAGAGCCGTTGGGGTCGAGGCCGTTCGAAGCGAACGTGGGTCCAGCAGGGTGACGGTCACCGCCAAGATCGTCGTGGCAGCCTGTGGCTCCATCAAGACGCCCGCGCTGCTTCTGAACTCGGGGATTACGGACAGGGGCATCGGGAGGTATCTTCGCCTTCACCCTACCACAGACATATCCGGCTACTTCGAAAACGGGGTGAACGCTTGGAAGGGCCCTCCCCAGACCGTGGCGGTGAGAAAGTTTCTCGACCTCGACGGGACAGGCCATGGCTTCTGGATCGAAGCGGCGCCGGCACATCCCGGCCTCTTCGCCCTGAGCATACCATGGAGGGACGGCCTCGACCATAAGAGGTTCATGCGAGAAAGGTTCGCCAGGTCGACCGCCACCATCGTCCTACTTCGAGAGTGGGGGAGCGGCAAGGTTGAGACGGACAAGCACGGAGCACCCAAGGTCACCTACTCCCTCGATGCAAAGGATAAGGAGAACTTCGCCAGCGGTCTTTCGGAGGCAGGCAGGATACTGGCCGCGTCCGGTGCCTCGGAGCTCTGGACGTTGCACTCCGAGCCCGTCGTCGCCACGGCGGAGCGAGGGAAGTTCAGCCGTGCTGAGCTCGATAAGTTCGATGCCGAAGTCCGCAGGCGAGGCGTCCAGTACAATCGGGTGATGTTGTACAGCGCCCACCTTATGGGCACATGTAGGATGAGCTCCCAGCCGGAGGACGGGCCGACTAGTCCCACCGGGGAGCTTTACGCCGTGAAGAACTTATTCGTCGGCGACGCGTCGGTCTTCCCCACTTCGCTTGGCGCCAACCCGATGATCACGATAATGGCGATGGCTTCGCGCACCGCAGATGAGATCAGAAAGAAGCTCGCGCTTCTCAGATGACCTCCCCGTTCGATGGTTTATGCGGAAAGCCGGCAACGCTAATAGCAAGGCGTCCGTTTGGGCGTCGAAGAACGCAGCCATGAGAGCATTTGTCAGCCAGCAAGGGGGAACAAGGGGCCTGGATGCGGACTCATCCAATCTGGTGGCTCCCTGCCGCCGGTTGGGAGATGATGGTGCGAAGCCTTCGCAGGCCCCGCAGCGTTTGAGGCGGGGCTGCTGATGGCTAGCGCTTCGCGCAGAGTCTTCGGCCTTGGCGTGGCAGCGGGAGCCTTGGCCCTCGTGGCGGCCTACCTACTCAGGCTCTTCGCTGGGGGATCCTTTCTGCCTGAGCTTGCATCCCAGGCCTTCTTCTCCGTGGTGCCCGGCCAGATCGAATCGAATGCCGTCGACACCCTCGGTTCACTGGCGAAATACACGACCTACACCGTGGCGATCGCTGTCAACCTGGCGCTCTATGGCCTCCTTTCATTGTTCTTCCTCCGCATCGTGGAGACAGACCGAAGCCGGTCCTCAGTGAAGGCGCTCGTCGCCGCTGGTATCTCCTACGCGATCACGCTCGTGCTCTCGAGCCTCTTCCTTTCAATAACTCAGATCAACTCCCAGCCCATTTCGCTACCCACCCTCGCTTTCGAGCTGATCTTTCCTCAACTGGTCTTCGGGTTTGCGTTGGTATCCCTTGAAACCCGATACCTTCCAACCATGAGGGAGATCGTCCCCTCGGACCTCAAGCCGGTTGACAGCGGGAGGCGTCTTCTTATCGCTGCCGGCGCCGGGGCTGTGGCCGTGGCGCTGCTTGCCCTTTACGGCTTGGGTTTCCTGGAGCAGACCAACGCCCGATCGAGCGACCCCTCCAACTTCTTCGCCAACGAGGTGACTTCAAACGACAACTTCTACCGAGTCGACATCAACATATTCCCTCCCTCAATCCAGTCCTCATCTTGGTCGCTGAAAGTGGGCGGCCTTGTGGACACCCCCCTCACCCTAAGCTACGACGACATCACGGCCCTCCCTTCGGCTGAACAGTACAACACCTTGGAGTGCGTCAGCAACGTCGTGGGCGGGGACCTGATGAGCAACGCCCAGTGGAAGGGCGTCAGGCTCAAGGACTTGCTTTCCTCGGCGGGAGTCAACTCCAGCGCGACCTACGTGGTGTTCAAGTGCGCCGACGGGTACGACGTGGGCATCCCGCTCAGCAAGGCCATGGAGGACGGCACCATACTTGCATATCAGATGAACGGTGCGCCCCTGCCCCAGGTCCATGGCTACCCATTACGCGCCCTCGTCCCCGGCTACTATGGCATGATGAACCCCAAGTGGATCACCGAAATCTCCTTGGCCGACCAGACCTACGAAGGCTTCTGGCAACGACAGGGCTGGATAAACGAGGCCCAATATGAAACCGAATCAACCATAGTCAACCTGGGAGACGACGCCCTTTCCGACAAGTTCGGAATCTACAGCCCCACTTCCGTGGCCTTTGGCGCCCCCATCACCATCTTGGGCGTAGCCTTCGCGGGCGAGCGAGGCATATCCAAGGTGGAGGTCAGCACAGACAATGGGAGCACGTGGTCGTCCGCTTCGCTCGTGGCCCCGCCTTCGGTCAATTCATGGGTCCTATGGTCCTTCGACTGGAGCCCCTCCGCCAGGGGCAGCTACACCCTATCGGTTAGGGCCACCGACGGCGAAGGCAACCTGCAGACCCAGTCGGCCGCAGCCCCCTTCCCCGGTGGGGCCAGTGGCTGGCAGTCCGTGGCCGTTTCGATCAACTAGACGGGCCGCCCCCAAGGGCTCCTCTTTATAACTCCGGCCTTCCAAACGAAAGGGTTAGAATTGGATGAAGACGAAGAGCCTGCGAGGCCAAGGCCCCGCATCGAGTCTCTTTCTGACCTTGTCTTCGGGCTCGCCCTATCCATCGGCGCCATCGCGCTCATCGGAAGCCCACCGACTAGCATTTCTAACCTCTACAGCGACATCTTCACGTTTGCCTTCAACTTCGTCATCCTAATATCGGTCTGGCTTCATTACACCCGGGTCATGTCCGTGCTGCCATTGGAGAATAGGCGGACCATGATCCTGAACGTCCTCCTCCTCTTCTCCGTCTCAATCGAGCCCTTCCTCTTCAACCTCCTCAGGTCGGGGAACTCTGCCGTCATCGTAGCTCCCGCCATAAGGGATGTGGCCTCCGCGCTCTACGGTTTTGACCTCGGGATCATAATGCTGGTGATGGGGATATTCACGTTGGCCCTGGCCGACGAAGAAAAGAAGCTCGTGCCCAAGTCGATGATCAACGAGCTCCGAACGGAAGCAACTACATGGAGCATCGCGGCAGGCATCTTCCTCGTCTCGGCTCTCCCAGCCTTCGACAGGATTTTCATCAGGGGGACCTTCCTACGAACGGACCTGTGGCTTGGGGCGCTGGTGGTCATATGGCTCAGACGAGGATCGGCCAAGGCAAAGCAGGCTCGCTAGGTATAGGCAGCCCCATCACTTCGTAAAATAGAGCTCGATGAAGTACACGGCGTAGACCCCCAGGAAGCTCCCTCCCATCTGCATCGACGACCCCCCGTCGCTGAACCCCGACAGCACGAACAGTATCCCGCCCAAGCCTGCAACCACTACGAACAACGTGCCGAGGGCGGCGCAGACCCGCACGCTCCTCTTGGTGGACCACCTGAAAGAGAGTAATAGCAGCGCCAGAGACAGTGCGAATATCAGGAGCCCTTCGAGCGCATGCCAGATCAGGAATGGCCCCAGGCTTTCAACCCCTTGAAGGAAACCCGCCACGGTGAAGGAGTAGGGCGCGACCCCCTGAGAGGGGGCAACAAATACGTTCACGAAGTCGCCAGTCCACGCCTGAATCGAAACGATCAGGATTACGACCACGATGAGGACCCTCAGCCTGTGAAGGTTCCTCTCGGCTTGGGCACCGCCAGCCAACGACGGGGGCAGAGGCTTGGTAGCTGAATAGCATTGTCGTTGAACCGCAATTGCCCATAGAAGATTAGCTTGCGGGCAGCGAAGCCGGTTTCCTCTAGGTAACTGCGATGGTGGTGCGGGGGGTGGGATTCGAACCCACGAACCACTACTGGATAGGCGCCTCAGGCCTACGCCTTTGACCAGGCTGGGCGACCCCCGCCCAGCCGAAAACCCAATCATTCAACTTTAAAGCTTTGTGGCCGTCGGCTCCAAGGCCCTCTCTCTCGTCGAGGACTGCAGGCAGCGTTAGGCGCCAAGAGCGCCATGACCGAGGAAGACCTCTAGGGATTGCAACGAGCCCCAGGGGGGAATTCCAGACGCATCCTCTTTTGGACCCCCGACCTATCGCTCTCCCGTCGGTTCCTCGGGGAGGAACGACTGGGTTACGAGGCGACTGAGCTCCACCACATGGCTTGCTCCACCGCTGAGCTACTGGGGCTCGTTTGAGCATCTCAAAGTCTGGATAATAACTGTTATTATGCGAAGCTCTGTGAAGCGCGTTTCGAAGAAGGGCTGCGGGGGTAGGCCACGGCGTTCAACCCTATTCTTAAAAGGAGTCAGGCCGTAGCTGGGATAAGGAGACCTCCATGGTCATCGAATCGATCTCTGGCCTTCGCGGCCTTTATGGCAAGGACCTTACCGTCGCTTACGCGAAGAGCTGGGCCTCCAGGTTCGCCGCTTTCGTCGGCGGGGGTGACGTGGCGGCGGGCTGCGACACTAGGCCCTCCTCCGAAGCCCTCTTGAAGGCCGTAGTGGACTCCCTTGCTGGAACCGGCTGCATCGTGCACAGGCTCGGCCTGGTGACGACGCCGGAGATATTCCGGTACGCCCGCGTGTCCGGCGTCGACGGCGCAATCATGGTGACGGCCTCTCACAATCCCCCCGGATGGAACGGCCTCAAGTTCATTCTGAGGGACGGGACCGGGATTGGGGAGGACGAACTGACGGCGATCAGGAATGCCCGGCCGTCGCCCTCGAGCGGGAAGGTGCGGCCGGCGTCTTCGCCGTACTATGACGACATCCTCAGAAGGGTGGCTCCCGACTCGGGGACAGGGGTCAGGGTCGGCTTGGACCTCGGTGGAGGCAGCGCCACCAAATCAGCCGCCCAGCTGTTCGAGCTAATGGGGGCCGAAGTGCATGCCATCAACATGCGCGCAGGAGCCTTTAACCGACAGGTCGACCCGACCGAGGATCCCCTTTCTGAGCTCTCAAAGGTCGTCGTCGACCGAGGGTGCGACGTTGGATTTGCCTTCGACGGGGATGGCGACAGGCTGGTCGTCATGGGCGCCGATGGCCAGAAGCTCCCAGCCGACGTCATCTTCGCCCTGATGGCGCTCGAAACCGTGAAGAAAGGGGACGCCGTAACGGTGAGCGTGGACACTTCGTCGGCGGTAGCCGACATAGTCCGCAGCAAGGGCGGCAGGGTGCAGATGGCCCCCGTTGGCGAAGCCAACGTCGTCAGATCCATGCTCGATTCGAAGTCATCCCTGGGCGGAGAGGGGAGCAGCGGAGGTGTCATCTTCCCGGACTTCAGCTACTGTCGGGATGGTCTCCTGGCGGCCTGCCTCGTGGTCAAGATGCTTCGTCATAGGTCCTTACAAGATGCGCTTAAGGACATCCCTCAGTATTACGTAGCCAGGATCAAGTTCGAGGCAGAGAGGACCACCTTCGCCAGGGCGCTCGACGAGATCAGGTCGGAACATCCCGACTCGATCACCTTAGACGGCGTCAGGATCGAGGGGAAACACGGTTGGATACTCTTCAGGCCTTCTCGTACCGAAGACGTGGTCAGGATTTCTGTGGAGGTGCAGGATCCCGGCGACCTCCAGGGCGCGGTGGACGAGGCGAAGGCCATGCTCTCCAGGGCTGAACGACCGGGGGCCGGCGTTGCTTGAACGAGCTGGAGATAATCGACCTGATCCGGGAGACCTTTGGCTCGCAGCATCCGGACCTCCTGGACGACGTTTCCTTTGAGAGAAGGGGGAGGGAGTACATCGTCTTCAAGACGGACATGTTCGTCGCCAGAACCGACCTTCCTTCGGGGATGACCCTCCGGCAGGCCTCGAGGAAGGCTGTGGTGGCTTGCCTTTCCGACCTTCTATGCAAGGGCGCAGACCCATGGGGGTTCATGGTTTCGATGGGCATCCCCAAACGCCTTGCCGCTCCGAAGAGCATGCGGCTCGTCACCCTAGGCCTCAGGGACGCAAGCGTCGAGTATGGGGTCCCCATCCTGGGAGGAGACGTCAACGAAGCCGATGACCTCGTGATTGACGTTGCCATGGCAGGATCTACGAAGCGAATGGTCCGGCGCAGCGGCGCCCTTGCCGGAGACGCGCTCCTGGCTACGGGGCCCTTCGGGCTAACTGCGCTGGGGTTGGGTCATCTCCTGAAGGGACGGCCTCTTCCACGATCGTTGGCAACGGCAGCCCTCTCCAGCGTCTACCGACCTGCCCCGAAGGGAGGCCTCTGCAAGAGGCTAATAGAAGAAGGCCTGGTGAACGCCTCCATGGATTCAAGCGACGGGCTCGCCATCACTTTGAACGAAATGGCCCACCAGAGCCGGAAGGAGTTCGTCATCTCCAGGCTCCCTGCGGATAGGCCCTTTGTCGATGCCTGCAGAGCCGCCGGGTTAGATCCGCTGGACCTCGTCCTCCACGGAGGGGAAGAATACGAAGCCGTGCTCTCGGTACCCGGGGGCAAGGTTCGCGCAGCGATCGCCCTGGCGCGAACGTTAGGCAGGAAGCTTTACCCCTTCGGCCGCGTCCAGGATGGCGACCCCCAAGTGATTTACGCTCCAAGGGGCTGCGCCCGCCCCGTCACCGTGGCGGGAGTAGGGTGGGTCCACCTTCGGTAGGGGTCCCAGCGGGTCCGTCCGAGGGCACCGGAACGCGAAATCTACACACTTAGTCGTTGGAACTTCCGCGTCTCGTGTCTCAGGGCCTGTGAGACACGAAACGCTTTTATTTGAGACATGAGAGAAGGTAGTCCCGAGGAATCTCACATGCCGTACACGAAAGGACAAACTTGGGGAGCTCTCAAGAAGGCTTGGAAGGCCTACAAGATCGCTAAGGTCCAGAACGACAAGGTCAAGATGAAGGAGTACGCGGGACGCATAAGGACCCTGCAGAGCGAGCTAGGCGTTCCTCAGGCCAAGTTCCCCGAACTGGGGCTAAGTTAGACAAATCACGCTTTTTGCAATTTTTTTGTGTTCTCATCGGCCAACGCAAAGTATCTCCTGAAAAGCTGCTCCGCCCTGCCTTCGTCGGTCGACTCGGAGAAGACCCGTATCAGCGGCTCCGTCCCGCTGGGCCTCACAATGACCCAAGACTTGTCGTCGAAATCGATCCTGACGCCATCGGTGAGGTCCAGCCTCCCGTCCGCCTGCTTCTTGACTTCCTCCAGCACGGTGGCCTTCAGCGGGTTCGGGCAGGCGAGCTTTCCCTTCCTCTGATAGTAGATTGGGAGCCGTCCCATGGCCGCCGACATTGAAACTCCCCAGTGCGCCAGGGCGTCGAGCATCAATGAGGACGTCATCCCGCCGTCTCTCACGGGCTGGTGTGGGAGGTAGAAGAAGCCGCCGTTTTCCTCGAGGCCAGCCACCGCACCCTCCCCTAACATCCTCTCTGTCACATCCACACTGCCGACACGTATCTTGATCAGCTTCGAACCGTGTTTGACGACCACGTGCTCGATTATGTTGGACGTGGCCACCGTCGTAACGACCTTCTGCGCCTTCCTCCTTTCGAGGATGTATTCTAGGAGGAGGGCCCCCGACCTGTCCCCCGTATATAGCTTCCCATTCTCGTCGCAGAAGACAACCCTGTCGCCATCCCCATCGAAGGCGACACCGAGGTCTGCCTTCGACTTCCTTACGGTATCCACTAGGGCTGTCAACTTCTCAGCCACGGGCTCCGATCCCCTTCCCGGGAAGTTCCCGTCCACCTCGCAGAAGAGCGGGACCACATCGCACCCAAGGGCCTCGTAGAGGCGTGGGGCCGACACGCACTGCGCCCCATTCCCGGCGTCGACGACGATCTTGAAGGCCCTCTTCCTGATGGCTTCGGAGTCCACCTTCTCCATGACGCGGCGTACGTACAGGTCCACGACCCCTCCTTCTTCATACGTTCTCCCTAGCGAGCTTCCTGCGGAAGGAGGCGGCGAGTCGACGAGGGCTTCGATTTCGGCCTCCATCCCTCGGGGGATCTCGACCCCATTTGGCCCCATGACCTTGATCCCATTGAACTCCGGCGGGTTGTGCGAAGCAGTGATAACGACCCCGCCAGTGAACTTCCCGCTACCGGTGTAAAGCTGGATAGCGGGTGTCGGCGCCAAGCCCACGAAATGAACGTTGGAACCCGCCGAATTGATGGCGGCGGAGATGAGCTTCGAAAGGCGGGGACTGCTGACGCGGCCGTCGCATCCGACCACGATTTCGCTTCCCAGCCTCGTGCCGACGGCCCTTCCCACCTTCGTTACGATGTCGTCCGTCAAGTCCTTGCCGGGCACTCCCCTGATTCCGTTCGTTCCGAAGAGCTTCGCCATTACGGCTTTGCTACGCCTCGTCCATTCATAAACGTAGCATGCGACCCCTTCCGCCACGCGAACCTTGGAAGGCTTAATTACGTCTGAAGAAGCTCCCCTCCTTCAGGGGACCCGTGGCTCAGCTTGGATTAGAGCGCCGCCCCTCTAAGGCGGATGTCGTGGGTTCGAATCCCACCGGGCCCGCCAACTTTCCTCCGTTAGATTCCGGGCTCACATCGTCCTGGTTATCGTCCTCTTTGAGGACTGCGCCCCGGAATCGTTCGCCTCCCTCCCGAGCAACTGCTTCAGCACGGGATAGATGGAGAGCTGGTCCGGTAACTGAGAGAGTCCGGGAAGCTTCGCGGGATGGAGTCTTCACGAAGGGAAGCATTACGCCGCTTTGCCATTTTATGGACGCTGCTAAACTCTGCTAGAGAATCTGACCTTCTCAAGTATAGATTTTGCCGCGGCGGCCTGCCAATACCTGATTTGTCATTTAGGATTCGTCCTTTGCATGAAACGGATGTAACTTCTACGGAGGGGTCCCCTGAGGGAATTTCACGACGCCATCAGGCGCCTCTTTGCGACGACTTGGGGCAATACAGTTTTAGCCTAGGGAATCCCGTATTTCCGCTCATTGCCTTTGCCGCTTCCGTGCTTGATGGAACAATATAGGGGGCTGCAGAGGTGACCCTGCCACGGATGCAAGGGGCATTCGCGAGGCTACGTGAAAACTCCTACCTCGCAATGATCGCCGCCTACCTCTTGGTGCTTCTATTCGCGTACTTCAGGTTCGGCGTCCTCTTTCAATTCGCCCTAGGTTTGTACGCAGTGCTGGCCCTGCCGCTCGTACTGCTGGCGAGCAGGCAGCGGCTTGCCTTCATCAAGAGCTGGACCCCGTTCATCGTAGTGATATTGCTCTACGAAGCCCTTCAGGGGGTCATCAGCGTCTCCGTGGCGAAGAGCGGCGTGATATCCCTCTACCCGTTGGACTCCCTGATCTGGGGGTTCAACCTCACCGGGTACGTCCAGAAAGCGCTCCTTTCCCCTGCGATGACGTCGGCGATGATCTTCTTCTATTCTCTGGATCCGGTCCTGGTGATCCTGGCCTCCATCTACTTCTGGCGCGAGGATAGGGGCATCTACAAGAGGTATGTATACGCCATAGCCATCACTTCGTATTGCGCTCTGATCACCTTCCTGTTCTTCCCCACTGCACCTCCCTGGTACGAGGGTGTGGCGCACAACCTACTTCAGGGCACTAGTACGCTGGCGAAGGTGTATGCGAATCTGACCAACCTCGTTCAGGTGAACACGTTCGCAGCCTTCCCCAGCTTGCACGCGGCCTACGCAATCGTCTTCCTTTACTATATGGTGAGCCGGGGGAGGAGGTACGGCCTTGTTGCACTCCCTATTACTGCGGGGATACTGCTCTCGACCATATATCTCGGACAGCACTACCTGATCGACCTGATTGGGGGAGCGGCCTACTGTCTCACCGCATGCTTCGTTGTGGATAGGCTCTATAGGCGCCTTTCCTCACGCAAGGTCGATGTCGCGTCCTCTCTTGCCTTCAGCCATCCCGTAGTCGCGGCTGAGGCGAACCCGTCTAGGAATGAGGCGGCCCCAATCCCCTATTCCACGATGGACACGATGACCGGCGAGGGGCTCAACGGAGCCAAGACCGGGGTGCCGACGGAGACGCGGATTACGGCGGGCTAGGAACCAGTCATAAGCCTGCTCACTGACCTACGCAAGGCTGCAATCGGAAATTTTCGTGAGGCATGGCTGCGCTAGGCCCTACACTGGCGTGAATTTCATCAGGCCCACCCGATCGCACCTATCTCGGCCTTAATCCCACCCACCCGTTCAATCCTAGTCTATAACAAACTTAACATACCGAGCCGTGTCTTGGGTGCGAACGGATGATGGGTGAGGAGATGTGAAGATTGAAATGAGCGTGGTGATTGGCCGCCCAGTTGAGGATGTCTGGAACTTCATGACAGATTGGTCGAACTTCGCGAAGATGAACCCAGTCATTCTGGAGGCTAGGCAGACATCCATAGGACCAATGGGGATAGGCACGACGATCGAGGCGAAACTCCGAAGCCCAAACATATTACAGAGAGATGCGAACATTCGGGTTATCGAATACGAACCCAAGCGATGGTTCGCTCTCGAGCACACCACAGGGACGCTGAAAGGAACAAAGACCACCTTTAGCGTGGAGCCCATCGACGGGAAGACCAGATTGACTCTCGCTACCGACGCAAGGCTCAGCGGCTTCCTCAAGTTGATTGGACCGTTCGCATCCGGACGGGCGAAGAGAGAGGTCAGCGAAGAAATCGGTAACGTGAAGCGCATAATGGAATCTGAAGCGCAATCGCAAGCTCTGCCGAGCTCACATCAGGTCCAACACTGAACTGTTCTGGGCGCTAACCCTGGCGTATCCGCCAGTGGAACGACGCATGACGCGTTGTCCGCTGATCTTGCGCCGGTCACGCTGAAACTCAATCGGGAATTATGAGCCCGCATGCCGCGCCGTGCCTGAAGGTGGCTTCGGTTTCATCTCCGGTGCAATCAGGGCTTCCAACCCAATTTCCCGGTTGAAGGGTTTACGCCGGAATGTCACGGCAGAAACAGTTATGTGGCGCCGAGCGTCTCGTGCACGTCGTTGGCCGAGGCTAGTCTCAGCATACGATTCCACTGCATAAGCAGGTGCAATACATGTTGTGTGGTTCGGGACTATCCTCAGATCTCCTTTGTGTATGACCCCGTGACCGGGAGGCGCATCTCGGTCAGCCCCAGGGCGCTGGGCAAGGATGGAATAGTGGAGATCGAAGCCTGGAAGCTCCCAAGGATGATCAAGCTTGGTAAGAAGCTAGGTAGGAGGATCGACGAGAATGGGAAGCCCATTGAATACAAATTCCTGCCGGCAAAGGGTGTGAGTCCGAAGGGAGCGAAGGGCCCGGAAGTCGTGATTTCATATTGGCTCATGGGCAGAAAGGAGGACGGCACCATGTGCCCGTTTCTGAGCACCTCGGCTGAGAACATCAGGACCGAGGATGGTACCTTGAAATGCCTGATCTACGAAGATAGACCGCTTCCATGCAGGGCCTACCCCGTCCATGCCATCTACACATGGCAGACCAACGGGTCGAAGATGGCCTCGCTGGACCAAAGATGCGATTGGGTGGTGGAACAGGCGACGAGCGGACTGCGCAGGGCGTCTCAGCCCTTTCCCCCTGACCTAATCAAGGGCCTAGACTACGGCTCCTTCGCAAGGCTTCAGTCCTGGATCGGTGACAGGTTCAACAGGAAAGAGACCACTCTTTGGAGGCACGCGACTGAGGTCTTCGGGAAGGGCGAGAAACCACCTGATGCGATTGAAGGTTGGGTCAACGTAGGCTGGGACTAGAGCCTGAAGATTGCCCCCGAGAGTTGGCCCGCACGGCTGTCCACGGGGCTGGAAGGGCGCCGCCAACAAGGCCGGTTATGCCCATTCTAGTTGCTGGACAAGCCTGCCAAATCATAGGATATGCATAATAGGCAACCCAACTTGGAAATGGCGCAGGGCCATTTGAACGTCGTAGTCCCTAGCGATTCCCTGTTATTCGCGGCTGTCATTGCATGGACCGTCAGCGAATACTACGGCGCCATGACCCATCTGAGGCACAGGAAGATCAAGGCAAAGGTGAAGGGCGACAAGGGTTCGCTCCTGGCATACTACATCGGCATAGCCGTGTTTCTGGGCGCCGTAGTCGCCCTACCTGACAGCTTCTTCGGGGCGTTTCCATCCTACGTCTTCTATGTAGGAATTGCCCTCATGTTCGCAGGAATAGTCCTGCGTCAGTGGGCGATCGCCACCCTCAGCGGCTCCTTCTCCCTTTCAGTTGTCGTTCGGGATGGCCAGAAGCTGGTGGATCGAGGCCCCTACAGTAGGGTGCGTCATCCTTCGTATACGGGGATCGCCGTGACCTTGGTGGGCTTCGGCCTGGCCCTGGGCTCGCTGGCGGTCATCGTCGTCAGCGGGGCCGTCTTCCTGCCCGTCCTAGCCTACAGGATCAGGGTGGAAGAGGGGGCCCTCAAGGAGAGCTTCGGCTTGCAATACAAGGAGTACATGGAACGCACCAAGCGTCTCATCCCCTTCCTCTTCTGACACCGTCAAAAATGGGACGGACCGATTCTGTTCAACGGTTCGTGAGAAGCCTGGCCCCCCTCAAGGCCACTGAGGACGGGCTTGAGTATGACAGTGGCAGGAGATTCGCCGTCGCCGCCGAGCCGGGCAGAAACCCTTATGATGCGAAGCGTTCAGAGGGCGACTTGCCGTTGACCGCCCCCAAATTGGAGTACGTGGATGAAGTAACCCTGGCGTTCGAGACCAACGGCAGGGGCTGTCTTGGCTTTATCGTCCAGCTTCCGGGGGCCTATGTCAGAGCGCCAACCGAGGACGAGGCCCTTTCGAAGGTGCAGGCGGAAGTGGGCTCGTACTACGGCTGGTTGGGGGAGAGAGCCCCTCCATCGGTCAGGGCGATGGTGACTCAGCGACACCAGAGCCAGCTGAAGGTCGAGGACGCCGACTGTGAGATCCTGCTCGACGCCGACAGGGAGCCATTTCAGAAGGACGAGTTCCGGAGGCTGCTTGGCCTCATGAAGTATTCTGGAGAGACCGTCTGGAAGGCATACGAAGGCGCCCAGTTGAAGGAGTGGGTTGACCAAAGCAGGCGAAGAAACACCTTCTACGGGCCTCTTCCCTCGACCATAGAGGCCGTCATGGAGCATCTGACGGGCACACAGCGGTTCTACCTCTCGAGGCTCGGGTCGAGGGCTCCCACCAACCTCACCGGGTTCCTGGATGTCCGCCTCTTCTGCGCCGACGAGCTCGCCCGACTCTACGAAACCGGGGTCTCCACCTCTCCTGTGGAAATGTCGGATGAGCTCTGGACCCTCAAGAAGGTCTTGAGGCGGTTCATCTGGCACGACAGGATTCACTCGAAGGCGATGGCCAGGATGCAGGCCAGGCTAAAGGAGATGAGACTCATCGATTCATATGTTAACCCGTTCCGCTTCCCCGCTTCGTCTCTGAGGCCCTCCTCCAAAGTCAAGGCAAGGTTAATCCCTCACCAGCTAGAATCCTCCAAATAATGACCCTCAAGGTGGGAGATCAGGCACCCATGTTCAGCGCTCCGGCCGACGATGGCTCGATGATTGACCTGGGTGAGGTTATCAAGAAGGGAAACGTCGTCCTATACTTCTATCCAAAGGATGAAACGCAGGGATGCACTGCCGAAGCGTGCTCCTTCCGCGACAACTGGGAGGAGCTTGTTTCGGAAGGTGGGATCGTGATCGGAGTCAGCTCAGACAGCGTCGAATCTCATCTTTCGTTCAAGAAGCATCATAAGCTGCCCTTCATCCTTGTCGCCGATCCCGACAAGAGGATTCGAGAGTCCTACGGCGTCCGAGGGAGGCTCCTCCCTCCGAGGGTGACCTTCGTCATAGACCGCACCGGCATCATAAGGCACGTCTATGACTCCCAGCTGGCGCCCACCCACCATGTGCGGGAGGCCCTGCAGGCCCTTAGGAGCATCCGTG
>Ga0187771_10001400_pt1 | contig 16062 bp, 15 predicted proteins | sample 0116_SJ02_MP15_1_FD_133139 | JGI IMG/M metagenome (GOLD analysis project Ga0187771, IMG submission 133139) | Tropical peat soil microbial communities from peatlands in Department of Meta, Colombia - 0116_SJ02_MP15_10_MG | ecosystem: Environmental > Terrestrial > Soil > Wetlands > Peat | place...
ATCGAACATCTCATGGTGGTGGCGCACCATGGGACGGATGCGCTCGATGGCTTTTACTTTCAGGGGTTCCAGAATCTTTTCGCCCAGTACCGCGTGTGCTTTCATCAGCTCAAATTCTTCCGGAGTGAGCCGGGATGGCTTGTTAAGGACGGCCTCCGGCACTCCAATCTTCCCGACATCGTGCACGATTGCCGCCAGCCGGATCTCCTCCACTTCCGCTTCGGTCAATCCGAGTTGCCGGGCAATTTGCCCCGCCAGGCGTGAGACGGATTGCGAATGGCCCTGGGTATAGTGGTCTTTGGCGTCGATGGCGAAGGCCAGCGCGGTGACGGTATCCATCAGCGAAGGCCCATCGCCGGGGGTCCCTTCGGCCTCCCGGCCAAACCGCTGCAAGTATTGGTTGAAGGCCTCCGGGCCCGTCGAGAACATTCGCTTGACCGCTACGCCCAGGTAGGCTTCGAGCAACTGCCGCTCCAGCTCGGACTGGCCATTCCGCAGCGCGGAGGAGGCGGTGCGCACCTGGTTGCCATTCTGATGTTTGCTGAGGTATACGCCCGCATCGGCGACACGCAAAATCTCTTCCTGGGTGGCTCCATGGACGGGGAACGTGGCGATGCCGAAACTGGCCGTCACGCCGTGAGCGGTCAATAGCGGGTCCTTTTCAATGCTGACGCGGAGGCGTTCCGCCAGGACTTCCGCTTCCTCGGCCTTTGCCTCCGCCATGATAATGGCGAACTCATCGCCGCCGTAACGGGCCAGCACGTTGGACTGCCGCGCGCGGTCCGCGAGGAGCTTGGCGATGCAGGCCAGAATCTTGTCTCCCTCTAGATGGCCGAAGCGTTCGTTCACTTGCTTGAAGCCGTCCACGTCCAGCATGATCACGGAAAAATGCTCCCCGAAGCGGGTGGACTCCCGCCACTGTCGGTCGAGAGTTTCCATGAAATACCGGTGGGTCTTCAGGCCCGTTAACGAGTCGGTGATGGCCTGCTCCAGGGCGATTTGGTAGGCCTGGGCGTTATGAAGGGCGATCGCGAGCTGATCGGCGAGAGTCTGAAGTGTGAGGACTTCATGCTGTGTGAAAGCGTTTTCGCCGCGGCTTTCCAGGGTCAAAATCCCCAGCAGCTTTTCGCCGTATTTCAAGGGAAGGCTGAGCGCCGAACGGACATCGGGGTGTAGGGCCACGTATCGCGGATCGCGGAGGACTGCTTTGGCGAGGGCCGGTCCACCCGTCTCCGCCACTGCGCCCGGAAGCCCCACTCCGAGTCGGGTCCGGCGCCCCAGGACCTGCTCTCCATACCCTGCTTCGGCCTCCACGGCCAATTCTTCCCGCTCGGGGTCCAGCAGTTCGATGCGCGTCCACTCATGCCCGAAGGCGCTCTGGATCTGGCGGCAGATATTGGGAAGCAGCTCGTGTGGATCCAGCACTGCCATGGCCTTGCGCCCCAAGTCATTGAGCAAGGCAAGATGTCGGGCCCGCCGCTGCTCCTTCTGGACGAATCTCGCATTCTCAATGGCCCCCGCAGCTTCTTGGGCAAGAATCTGTATGAGTTCAAATTGGCGGGCGTTAATCCCGTGTTCGCGCTCGAAATCCTCGAGCGCTAAGACGCCCACAGAGCCATCGGAGAAGGGAACTGGCACTCCGCACCAGGTCCGCAGCCGCGGGTCCACTTGAGCCACCCCCAAGTCGGATGCCGTCGTAACCAGGTTCTCTCCCACCAGAAACGGCATGAGGGACCGCTGAACGTATTCCGCCAAGCCGCTCGCCGGCACCTTTGTCCACGAGGTCGCGGTGTCGCGACTCTCCAGGCCCGTCACTGTCTCCAAAGCGCTGTCTGGTGAATCCTGCAAGGCGAGAGAGAAATTCGCTGTGCCGAGTAACCCCCTCAACTCGCGGCGCAAAATGTCAACTTGCAGGCGAAGATCGAAGGTGCTCCGCAACGCTTCTCCGACCCGGTGGAGGATGCGCAAATCCTCGGCATGACGCTCCGCGGCCCGGTTGAGTTGCCAGTTTTCCAGCGCCATGCTGACTTGGTTGCCCACCGCTGCGGCCAGGCGCAACTCGGCGGGCTTAAACCGCCTCAAGGGGCGCGAGACGATCAGCATGGCTCCGTAGGTTCTCTCCCGCAACTGCAGGCTGAGGACAACCAGCGTCCTTATGCCTTCAGCGGTGAGGACACTGTGTAACTCGCAGAAAGAATTATCTCGTTGCCAGGCGGCCATCAGGTCAGAGCGCCGTAGGTCGGGAAAGACCATGAGATTGCCCCAGCGCCTGCCGCAGGACGCCAAATAGGAGCGCAAAGGTTCACCGCTGAGCCGCCTGACGGTTTCGGCGGCGAGGCCGCGGGAGGCGACACAATCCGGCGCCTCGGGATCTTCGGGACGAAGCAGCAAGTAGCCCGCCTTCTCACCCAGTAGTTCCAGTGCCCCGCCCAGGGCCTCCTTAGCGGTTTGGTTGGGGGTGCGGCCGTCGGTGATCGCACGGCCGAGTAGATGCAGGCTTGAGACCGAGCGGAGCTTGGCCGAGTCGCGGCTGCCTCCCGTGCGCCGTCGCAAACCAGCCCATAAGACGACCCCAATTACTGTGGTAACAAGGAGCCTGGCGAGAATCCACTTGGAGAGCAGTGGAGAGAGAGGGATCCCCATCGTAGTTATGACGTCAGGCAAAGGCATAACTTGAAACCTTCGCCCCCCAGTCCGTACGGGATCGGTTGCCCAATCCCATCGGCTGGCGCTAACTGGATGGGAAAAAGGATGCAGAAGACCGGCTACCGCTGGTCCGACCACCCCTGCCTGCGGCGGATCAGCTGTAGGTGGCGTACAGCCATAAATTTACGATAGCCGCCTATGCCTCGTCAAGCGAAATTTCATAGCTTAGATAATGCCTCAGAAGGTGTGGAAAACCTGATTTTAGAGGCGGCCCCTGCCCGCAGATGCTGCGTTTTCAATCACTTGTGCACTCAAGGAGCGCTAACAGAGCGTTCCCTCCTATTGCCTCGCCGCCCCTCAGCCTCTGGCTTTAGCACTCCCTCCCGCTTGCGCCTACCGCAGCACCTCACGCCCGGCCCTACATTGATGGGCGCGACCAGGGTTGAGGCTACCCTACAAGACATCGGCAAACCGCCAAGGCGGGAGTCGCAGGGGAAGCCGCCTTCCTAATGGGCAGAAAACCCACCCTTTGTCCCCTGCCCATCGGATTTTTGGTATGCTTATGCTCCCTCGACCACCTCAAGAGGTGGGAGCATCTCTCAAGGAGCAAGGGCCATGAAACTACTTAATCTCGATTTCACGCGCATCGCCCACGATACGTTCCGGATCGCGGGCTCCAAGGTGATCTACACGGATCCCTACAAGGTTACGAAGCGGGACGAGGCGGACATCGTTCTCCTCAGCCACGAGCATTTCGATCATCTCAGCCTGGAGGATTTGAAGAAGGTCATCTTCCCCGGCACCACCATTGTGGCTAGCCCCCTCTGCAAGGATGGCCTCAAGGCCGTCAAGGTCAAGGAAACGGAGTTCCTGGATCCGGGTGGCAAGTGCACGGTGGGCAAGGTCGAGGTCGAGGCGTATCCCGCCTACAACCTAAACAAGTTTCGGGAGCCTGGCCAGGTTTTTCACCCCAAGGGGAAGGGCTTGAGTTTTGTGTTCCAGATGGATGGGACGCGAGTGTACTACGCGGGCGATACCGACTTCATCTCGGAGATGAAATCGGTTAAGTGTGATATCGCGCTGCTGCCCGTATCAGGCACGTACGTGATGACGGCGGTGGAGGCGGCCGAGGCCGCTGCGGCCATTAACCCCAAAATCGCCGTGCCGATGCATTACGGCGCCATCGTGGGCAGCAGCTCGGACGCGGACAAATTCAAGTCGCTGGTTAAGAACTGCAAAGTCGAGATCCTTGAGTGATCGGGTGCATGAATGATTGAGTGATTGCGATATTAAGCGCATTGGTGAATAGAGAACGCAGGCCTCGCGGGCCGAGGCAAAATTCTTTTTTTCGCTCAATCGTCATTCGCTCAATCACTCAATCCGCCTTGGCCCAGGCCAGGCCGTCCGCCATCGGCCCCGCTTCGATCAGTTTATCGACCTTCCAGGTCTTCAGGTTGATTGCCGCCACTTTGCGGCTCTCGTGGCAAGAAACGTAAGCCACCTCGCCGTCCGGGCGCACCAGAATCTCCTGCGGGGATTTGGGGACCTCAACCTCCCTCACCACCTTCATGGCTCCAATATCGACCACCGCGACTTTGCCGGCGGAGGGCAGTGTGACCAGCAGCCAATGCCCATCCAGTGTCGGGGCCGTTCCGTACGCCAGGGCAGGCAAGGGGACCCAGGACTGGACTTTATTGGTCCGCGTGTTGATAGCAGCAAGCCGGGGTTCAGTCTGGTCGGCGGTAAAAACCCAGCGGTCATCCCTCGAGAGGGAAATTCGCTGCGCGTGCTTGGAGACGGGAATCACGGCTAGGGTCTTGCGCGTCTGAAGGTCAATCGCGCTCACCGTGCCCGCATGCACGTTCGAGGTGTAGGCGCGGCGGCCGTCGCTGGCGATGGTCAGCATGTGCGATTCCGGCTGGCCGGTGGGGACTGAGCCGACGACGCGCAACGTGGCCGGATCAATCACGGTAATCGAGTTGGCCAATTCCGTGCTGACGTAGAGCAAGCCATCCTTGGGTCCGAAAACCGCGCAGTGGGGGCGCAGGGGCTTTTCCAGGTCCAGGGTCTTCAACAGCCGGCGGCTGGCGATGTCGATCACCGCAATGCTGTGGCCGTCCGTGCCGGGCGCGCCCACGCCGGAGTTGCCATAAATTGGAACGTAGGCGGTCTTGCCGTCCGGAGAGGCGGCCACTTCATGGCCAGTTACCCCGCCTTCGTCGACGACTGCCACCTGCTGGCCGGAATCGGGATCGATAATTCCCAGCGTATGGTCACCCTTGTTGGCCACCAGCAAGAATCCGTGCGAAACGGAAGGCCCCGCCGGCGTGGACGCCCGTAATAAAGGGATGACCAGCATGACCAGGGAGACGATTGTGGTTTGCAAATGCGGGTTCTTCATGGCTTCCTCCAGTGGGGTGAAGCGCCAGCTCCGGGCCGCCGCGACAGCCGCTAAGGCAGAGCCTGCCTTACGGTTGCAAAAGGGTACCCACGCCTCCAATTAGTTCAGCAGCCCCTGAGCTTTCCCGACGAGCGTAGATTCTAAGCTATATCTCGAAGCGTCTCAACGTGATTAACGAGGGGGCTGGTCCTTCCTTTTGAGACTTGAATGCGAAAATAAGGTTCGGCTTGCAATTCTTCCGCAAGGATCAGGGTGTCAGACCGTTGCTGTTGAAGGAGGGCTAAATGAAGAGGTCTATTGGGACATGGAAGAATTCTGCGAGTTTCTTCGCCTGGGTTTTGCTGATGGCGCGTTTCCCGCTGAGAATCTCGGAGACCCGGCCTTTCGAGCCCAGTACTGGCCAAAGATCATGCGGTTCCAGGCCTCGCTGGTCCAGCATGAAAGCCAGCATTTTATGTGGCTGGGAAGCTGATGGCGGGTAATGCTTGCGGTCGTACTCTTCGATCAGAATCGACAACATCTCAAGGAGAGAAGTTTCCTCTGCAGAGAGATTCTCTTCCCCTCGCTCCATAAGCTGCCCAACCTCCGCGACGAGGCGGTCGTATTCGCGTTCGTCCCTGATGGCGTGGGGTTGCACCTTCGCCAGAAGCTCTGCGTAAGCCGTCGGGTTGAAGGTTTGGATGCTCACGATATCTTCCACGTCCCTTCTGTGTATTCCTGGTGAGTGAGAATGTGGCGGATGAACAGCGTCTGGCTCCGGAAATTGATTTCCGCAATCAGTCGATACTTGTTCCCCGCAATGTTAAACACCACGTAAGGGCTTACCCAGTCCGCACTGCGAAAAACTTGCCTCACCTCCGCAAAGCTCTTCCACCTGCAGCTGGCGGCTACGCGATACCAGTTATCGAGAGCCGGGCCTGCATCAGGACGTGCTGCCTTGAACCCTCGAATCGCCTTATAGCTGATGACGTGCACGTCCCACTCTTGGTACATGTTCCCATAACGGGAACATTTTCGCAACCCGGTTGTGCGACCTGCAGGGTCTGGCCAGGCGCAGCGGAATTTGGAAACGCGCGCAGACCCTAATCCGCCTTACGCATGGGGCGTTTTGAGTTTCAGCCTACCCTTGTTTTCTTCAAGAAACGCGCGGAGTGCGTTGGCCCTGTCAAGCAGGCGGATCCACTGCTCGTAATAAAGAGTTACGGGAAAGCGTCCGAGCCCATACACGCTGACTCCGCCTTTTTCGCCCACCCGGAATTCCAACTCACCACCTCTTCGTCCCTTGGCCTCCTTTTCAAGCTCAGCGATTCGGCTCAAGAGTTCGTCTCTGGTCGGCTCAGCCATGGTGTTCACCCCCAATCAGAATTCGGAGAGGTTCATTGTGTTCATACCTTTCCATCTGGACTGGCTCGGATTTTAACCTAACCGGGAAGGAATTACCGCGAAGAGATGGCTCGACTCAGAGAAACAAAGATGCGGAGGAAATTCGGGGGATGAGTTATTCGCTCACGGAGGCGCTCTCGCGTTTGGCAGTGCATTCGGGGCAAGGGCAGAGGCTGCGCAAGTAGTCGAAGGCGTAGATGCCGGAGGAGTGCCCGTCGCTCCAGTAAATTTGAAGAGCGTACCGGCCGACCAGTTCCGCCCGCTCCGGCTTCAAAGGCCGCTGGCCGAGTATGGGGAGCTGGCTGGGCGGCCTCATGGCCTGGGCGCCCAATTCCTCACAGGTTGCGCACGGGCACTTGCCGCGCAGGTAGGCATAGGGATAAGCGCTCACGTGGCCGTCGGACCAATGGACGGAAACAGTGTCGCGCTCGCCCGCGAGTTTTATGGACTTCGGACTAACGTTCATTCTTGGGCCGGGGGCTGCCAGCGGCCAGCGAGGAGGTCCGTTCTCATGTTCTCTCCTGGTTCCTGATGGCTGAGGGCTCGCTCCCCCGCGCGCGGCTATTCCAGGTTGATGACTTGCGACGCTTGCGCATTCGCAACGCTGATCTGTGCCGCCAGGGCTCCGGCGACCTCCTGAAATGCTTTCCCGTACGAGGTTGTCGCGTCGAGCGCCACAGGCTTGCCTCCGTCACTTTGCACACGAATAGAGAGGTCGAGCGGGATCTCTCCCAGGAAGGGAAATCCCATGTTATTGGCAGCTTCGCGTGCTCCGCCGTGGCCGAAAATCTCTTCCCGGTGTCCGCACTGGGGGCAAACGTAGTAACTCATGTTTTCCACCAAGCCCAGGATCGGGACGTTCAGCTTCTGAAACATGGCGATGGCCTTCGCGGCCACCGTGAGCGCCAGGTCCTGCGGCGTGGAGACAATAACCGCGCCGGTCAAGGGGATGGTTTGCGAAAGGCTCAACTGGATGTCGCCGGTTCCGGGCGGCAAGTCGATGATCAGGTAGTCCAATTCTCCCCAACGCACTTCGCCGAGGAACTGTTGGACGGTTTTGTGAAGCATCGGTCCGCGCCAGATGACCGCTTCGTCCTTCGGCAGAAAGTAGGCCATAGAGATTAGCTTGATGCCGTATTCGACGGGAGGCTCCAATTTGCCTTCCACCACCCGAGGCTGCTGATTACCGCCCATAAGCATGGGCACGCTGGGCCCATAGACGTCGGTATCCATCAAGCCCACCCGCGCGCCGGCCTGCTCGAGCGCTACGGCGAGGTTGGCGGCTACGGTGGACTTACCCACCCCGCCTTTCCCGCTGGCCACTGCCACGGTGTTCTTGACCTGAGGTATCAAGGGGGTGTGAGGGCTTCGCGCCGTCGTCACCTGGGAGGACAGTCGGACCTCGACGTTCCCGACTCCGAGCGCCTCAACTGCCTGTTTGGCCTGCGCGGTAAGCTGATCCTTGACCGGGCATGCCGGGGTCGTCAACTGGATGGTGAACGCAACCCGGTTGTCGTCGACCTGCAAATCCTTCACAAAGCCCAGCGAGACAATATCCCGTTGCAGATCCGGGTCCTTCACCACCCTCAGCGCGTTCAGAACCTGCTCCGGACTGATTCGATTGGCCATGCACCCCCCTCAGAAGCCTATGAATGCCCTAAGCACCATTCTCTAGCGAGGTCCTCATCTATGTCAAACGGCCAGAACGCTTGAGCTTGACCCTTCTGCGGGATTCCTCTATTGTGTCGCCGCCTGAAGGTAGCGGCACGTAATCCCATCGCATGGAAGCCGACAAATCACGGACGCCTGCGGGGAGTGGCATTGAGGCCCAGCCTCAACTTTTGCGCGCCCTGGGCATGTGGCAGGCCACAGCCATCGTGGTTGGCATCATGATCGGCTCCGCGATTTTCATCGTCCCCGCAGAGATCACTCGCGAGGTGGGGAGCGCGCGGGCCGCGCTGTGCGTCTGGGTCGTCGGCGGCCTGCTGAGCTTGTTTGGAGGATTGTCCTTTGCCGAACTGGCGGCCATGATGCCGCAGGCCGGCGGGCAATACGTTTACCTCCGAGAGGCTTACGGCCCCTTGGTGAGCTTCCTTTGCGGCTGGATGTTCTTCCTGATCCAGCAGTCGGGCGGCATCGCGACCCTGGCGGTAGGCTTCGCCAAGTTTCTGGCAGCGGTGCATCCTTTCACGGTTTGGCAACAGAAGGCTGCGGCCATGGCCGCGGTCCTGGCGCTCACAGGCATCAATTATCGTGGCGTGCGGCAAGGGGGCTGGGTTCAGACCGTTTTCACGGGATTGAACGCCGCAACAATTGTGACGCTGGTCGTCCTGGGTTTCGTGCTGGGCCGGCCATCACCCCACCCGGCAGTCTCCTTGCCGCAGCCGAGCGGGCTGGCGTTTCTCTCGGCGTTTGGCGTGGCGATGGTGGCGTCATTCTGGGCCTATGAAGGATGGAACAACGTCACGTTCGCGGCGGGAGAAGTAAGGCGCCCGGAGCGGACGCTCCCCATGTCCCTCATCGTGGGCATATCCTTTGTGGTCGTCGTTTATGTTCTCCTCAACCTGGTCTACTACCGCGTGTTGACTGCGTCAGAGGTGGCGAACTCACCGCGTGTGGCAGCAGACGCGGCGGCGCGAATCCTCGGCGTACCGGGGTCGCGCCTGGTCTCAATAGCGGTCATCATCGCGGTTCTCGGAAGCACCAACGGGTCGATCCTGGCCGGCGCGCGGGTTTATTACGCGATGGCGAAAGACGGATTGTTCTTCCGCTGGTGCGCTGCCGTCCATCCGCGGTTCCACACGCCCCATTTATCGCTGGTGGTGCAAGGAGTTTGGTCCGCCATTCTGGTTCTGCTGGCGGGGTACGAGGCGTTGTTCACCTTCACGGTTTTTGCTGCCTGGATTTTCTATGCCCTCACTGCTTACGCGGTGATCGTCTTGAGGCGGAAGCGGCCCGAACTTCCCCGGCCGTACAAAGTCGCAGCATATCCGCTGGTTCCTGTGGGTTTTGTGCTGGCAGCGGCTTGGTTCGTCACCAACACGCTCATCGAGAAGCCGTGGGAGGCAGGAGTGGGGTGCTTGATTGTCGCGGCGGGAGTCCCTGTCTACTGGCTTTGGAGGCGCTGACAATTCGGAAGTAGAAATCGGAAAATCGAAACTCGAAAATCGAAATCCGAAAATCGGCAGGCACTTCGACTTTCCATTTTCGATTTTCTATTTTCCGGTCCCCAGTCGCGGCCGGCAACTCACGTCATAAAGAAATACCGCGGCGGCGACTATTCCTTCACCGCTTTCTTCACTTTGGCCAGCAGGTCTTTGGCCTGGCTCTGAAACCGCGAGGGGAGGTCGGCCGACTTGGTCAGGGCCTCCATTGCCCCCTGATGGTTTGCAGGATACCCCGCCTCGTAGGCGTACCCAAGGAAATACTCGGCCTCACCCAGGTGCGCTGGATCATTTTGAAGTGAGTTAACGGCGGTCTTGAATTCCTCGATCGCCGGCGTCAATTTCTTGGTCTTGGCGGATTTCAGGAAGGCGATGTAGCCCAGGGTGAGATGGGCCATCCCGGCTTGATTGCTGACTTCCTTCTGGAACACATCGTCCGGGGCGCCTTCAGGCTTCTTCATGGTCTGCGTGAGCTCCAACGCCTTCTTCGCATCGGCTTCCGCTTTATCCAGGTTAGTGCTCTTGACGACCGCGTAGAGATAGGCGAGCAAGTTATACACCCCGACATTGGAGGGATCGGCGGCGATGGTCTTTTCGCCGTAGTCGAGAGCCTTGTCAAGCTGGTTGCCTTGCAGGTACGCCATGAAATAGGCGTTATTGATTTGAGCCGCGTACTTGCTCTCGGTTTCGGGGTAGATCTTCGCGAACTTGTCCAGCCATTCGATGCGCTTGGCGGGGTCGGTGACGCGCGGAACGAGCTGGAAGAAGGCATAAACCGCGTAAGCGCTGGCGTTATTGCCCGTCTCAGCGGCTTCCTGCTGAATCTTCTGCCAGTCGGCGTCGCTGGCATTAGGCGGTCGAGTAGGATTGATCTCCGTCTTGATCAGGTCCGGCACCTTGGTGGTGGCATCCAGGACGGTGTCGCTGACTTTGCCGCCCCCCACGTAGGCCCTCATGAGGTTCAACAAAAGGCTCAGGTCCTGATAATTGGCCGCCAAATCTTTTTCGGCGTACTCGATGGCCTTGTCGTAGTTGTTCAGTTTGAGGTAGGTCGCCGTATAGTATTCGTTGACACAGGGAATGAACTTGGAGTCGGCGTGCTCCTGCATGAATTTGTCCAGAGCGGCAACCTGCTCTTCGGGTTTCTCGGCGCCGTTGATGGCGAGCATCAACTCATCTTCGGGAGTGTTGACGACCACTGAGAAGGTCGGACAAGGCTGCTGAGCCCGCAAGGGCCCGGAAGCGAGCAGCCAAGCGGTGGCAAGGAGACCGCATAATAGATTGCGCATAAGAGCCTCCGGTCAGGATCAAGCTTGAGGTTCTCGCTTGCGCGCGAGACGAGGCAGGAAGCGCGGCACCTCACGGGCATAAGCTTTATAGTCTTCCCCGTAACGCTCGCACAGTTCCCGCTCTTCAAGAGGCGCGACAACTTGATACAACAGGACGTTCAGAATTGCCAGTGAAAAATACCCCGCCGAACCCGTCAGGGCGGCAAAGGCAAGCAAGGCGATCATGCATTCGAGATAACGAGGATGACGGACGTAAGCGTAGGCGCCGGAGCGAACCACACCGCCGGCGGGGTGGCCGGGCTTCAGTTCCGGGAGACCGACCAGGAGCCTGAAGCTGAAATGGCGCTTCCTCTTTGCCTCCAGCCAGATCGCAAATATGAACAGACCGCTGCCGAGTGCCCACGTCCATGCCGAGCGCTGGATGCGCCCGGCCAAAACCCATCGCCGCTCGAGAATGCATAGGGCTCCCAACAAGCCCCATACCGGCACCGCGATCCAGTAGGCGCGGCGGCCGAGGCGTCGCCAGAATCCTATGGCCGGATGGACCAGAAGCCAGAAGAAGGGAATTGGCAGCAAGGCAATGATTTCTATCAGCGCGATGAGATCGACCGCTCGGAGGAAGGAGTTACTCATTCAAGGATGCCCGGGCATGGGCCGCCGTCTTCATTTCTGCAACCGAATTGCAAGAAGCATAAGAGCGGATCCGCCTGCGAAGGGCCGGTCGAAGGCGGGATTCGCCCCCGAAAATGGGCTTTTTTCACACCTCGAAGCCACTAGGTTGTTGATGCGCAACCAGATGGTGGGTTCTTTGGTAATTCTTCGCCCCCCCGCACAACTGTGGCTCTTTATGCAACTTATTTGCAACAAGCGCCGGCCTGCTCGCGACCCTCAAAAGCCTTTTCCCTTTCCGGGCAGTCGTGCCCGCGGCTGGCTCCCGAACCCCAACCCTCAAACACGCCGCTCGGCCCCATAAGAAATGCATAATATTTGTTATTATACCATAAATTAACACATAATGCAAGAGCCAAAATGTCCCGACCGATTTTTCCCTTTGCCTGACAAGGCTGGCGCACACCGCTGATTTTTGCGGTCTGCGTGGTCCCGGGATCGCCCCGATGCGTCCGGGCGCCAGCCGGCGAAAGTCGAAGGTCAAAGGTCGTGAGTGAAAAACCCGAGATGCAAGGCAAGCGGCGCAGAGTTTCTTTCTTGGGGCGCCGCGGCTTCACGTCAGCGACTATCGTCTACCTGGTCGTCAGGGACAGGGCGCGTACACGATCGAATGAAAATCACATCAGGCTGTAGGCCTAGTTTTTCAAGCGCCCGCGACTCGTGTTCCCCTATGCGCCCGAATAGATCGTGATATGCCTCCAGCTTTTCCGCCGCCTCCTTCAGCCGCCCCAACTTCGCTAACGTAACAAGCATATTCTCAAAACCCACTTTGTAAGGCTTGTCCCCACATGCCTCGCTGTCGCCATCCAGGTGTTTCTCATCCCTCTTGATGGTGTCTGAGAGCTTACAGGCCATTTCAAACCAACCGAGCGCCTGTTCGTACTCTCCTTGGCGGTAATGTTCCCACCCGATGTTATTCAGGCAATCGCGGTGGCAATCGAGGCACAGCGTGCTTGGGTATTCGAGTGCCTTTGTAAGGGCTGTCAAGGCCTCCTCGCGCATCTCGAGTGTGTACAGCCCGAAGCCTAATTTGGCGAGTTTTTCGCCATTATTCGGGTCTAGATCTACAGCTTCCTTCAGCGCAGGAAGGCTTTCCTGGGCTTTGTTCAAGGTCATCATGCAGATTTCCACGGTTTCGATCAGTTCCGCGACTAGGGACAGCGGCGCGTCCTCTTTGCATAACGCAAGCTCGGCAATCCCGAAATTGAAGCCCTCGACCGCAGATCCGCCGTGTCGCATGGCTCGGATTTCAAGTAGAGGGTCCTCAACATTAGCTGAAGTCCAGGTCAGTACCAGTTGTCGCAGATCCTCGTAGGTCTTTCCCATGCTTTCAAACAAGCCCCTCAGGTAATCTCTCGACCATCTGTTTTCAAGCATTGGACCCTCCGTTTGGTCAAGTCCGGCTGGCCTGACTCCCGCGGTGGCTGGAATCCTCTGAGGAGTTCTTAGCCCCTCCACCGTCAAGACGAGGCGCCTAACGTGAGCCTCGCGCGCAGGGCACTGTGGTCGCTGAGTCCAGGATGGCGCAGTTCATGAAGGTACCTGCATTCATTGACCCGGAAGAGTTTGCGAGAGAAGAAGATGTGATCGAACCAGCGGCGCTGGCTGTGGTTCTTGTGGCTGAAGGCCTTCGCGGGATGTCCCCCAGCCTCCCTGTACGCAAGCCGCAGGCCGTGTTCGCGTTCGTCTTCGAACAGCCAACGTACAGCCCCATCCCATCTCAGGCCACGGCCGGTCCTTCCGCTCGGGTCCGTCCAAGTCGGCCAGCAAACATAGCGCCTCTGGCGAGCGTCCCACTTCTGCCCAAAGGTAGCTATTCGCCCGTCCCGCATAACATCCTGAGGCTCGTTGAAGTCTCCAGTTACAATGCAGGGCCTGCCTCTGGCCTTGCCGACGATCCTGTTGAGGACCTCGAAAGTGTAGATTTTCTGCCAACCATATTGCGACCCGTTCGGGATGTGGGCGGTAATTAGCACAACCGTGTGCGTCCCAACTTTCAACCAGACTTCAGTGAGTGCTTGAGGCCAGGGGAGCTCTTTTCGGGTGTACCGAAGTCCCACCGCCCGAAGGGGCCATCGACCGGCGATAACATTAATATGGTTTTGGCACGGAACGTCCAGACGCCTATCATAGTGGACATACCTCAAGTCCATTTCCTGGACCAAGTACTTCCGGAAAACGTCTGCAACGTCCGTCCGGACCTCCTGCAGCGTAACAAGGTCAATCTTGCCCACACGGTCGGAGGCCTTCTTGAGGGCGTCTAAAACGTCTGCGTTCCGGCGCGCCACGTTCCAGGTCACGACGTGAATGGGGACGGATTTCTCAGGCATGGGTCACCTCGCTGAAGTCGGCAGTCGCGGGAACAATCCTGATGGCGCGGCATGATACCGCTGGGACATTGGAGCGTCAACGCGTCAAGGGCGCGTCTGTTTGTGCACGGGGCTGGCGCAGACCGCTGATTTTTGCGGTCTGCGTGCTCCCGAAGGGACTTACTGCTAGGCCGCACGCCAGACAAGTCCCGCTTCGCGGGATCGCCCCGATGCGTCCGGGCGCCAGCCGACGTTGCGTTTATACCCTGACGCTCTTCCCACGCTGCATGTAGAATGAGACCGCAGGGACCAACAGCCAGAAGGAGGCGCCATGGAACACTTCGCTTGGGAGACGGTCAAGAAGGAAGTCATGAACCCGAAACTCTGGAGGAAGGTGATCTCCGGGAAGAAGGCCATGGTGGCCCAGGTGTTCCTCGCCAAAGGCTGTGTGGTGCCCGTGCACCAGCACGAAAGCGAGCAGATCAGTTACATCATTGACGGCGCGCTGAAGTTTGAGCTGGAGGGCAAGGAAATTGTGGTGGGCAAGGGCGAGGTTCTGGTCATTCCTTCCAACGTTCCTCACAAGGCTGTGGCCCTGGAAGATACCCTGGACATCGACGTGTTCAGCCCCATTCGCATCGATTGGCTGACCGGGACAGATGATTATCTTAGGAAATAGTCAAAAGTCGAAGGTCCATTGTAGCGGCGGTCCATGACCGCCGGTTTCTGGTAGGGGAGCGCTCTGCGCTCCCTCAGCCCCGGACTGGCGTCCCGAAGGGACTAGCTGCCAAGCGGCACGCCAGAGAAGTCCCGCTTCGCGGGATCGCAGACGCTACAATACAAGCGTCTGCCCCAGCCGGCGGGCACCTTTTCTTTTCTGCCGCCCTCATATATCCAGAGCGATTCTTAATGCGTGCGACAGGCGCGAGAGCTTTTCGGGCGAGAGGCGACCTAGGTAGTCTGTAAGCCGGCTTTTGGGGATGCTGACCAGGCCGTCGCAGCCAATCCAGCTCGGATGTTTCAATCCATCTTCCAGCCCTACGGAGACCTCCGTTTCAAGCCCGTGACCACGTGTAAACACTGGAGCGCAGACGACCGTCTGGAAACGGGAATCAACCAGGGCCTGGCGGCTGACCACGATCATCACTCGTTGTTTCTTGGGGTCTCCGCCTCCGGGACGGCGCAGCAGATACAGGTCTCCGCGCTTCATCGTTCCTCCCAGAGGTGGTCGAGAGATTGGTAGGCGAGCACATCTTGCATCTCGGCGTTCAACTCAACGGCAAAGCGGTTGATTTTCTCCGCGTCGCGGGCGTTGGCGGCGGCGCGTTCGCGGTGGGAGAGATACCCGCGCAGCACATCGTCAACCACCGCCGACCGAGAACGCTTCTTTCCCGCCACGCGGTCGATGCCTCTAACGACTTCGCGGGACAAGGTCAGTGAGGTTTTCATTTTCGTTTTCATACTACCATTATACTACCTTCGCGGGGCTGGCGCAATCCGCTGATTTTTGCGGTCTGCGTGGTCCTGAAGGGACTGGCTGCCAGTCAGCACGCCAGAGAAGTCCCGCTGCGCGGGATCGCAGACGCTACAATACAAGCGTCTGCGCCAGCCGACGTTCCTTAGGGGTTGGTCTGGGCAGACGCCCGCACCTTCACCCCAGCCAACTCTTCCAGAAATGTAATCACCGCGGCGTAGTCGAGGTCGCCTTTTCCCTGAGCTTTGGCGGAGCCGTAGACCTCCTTCACGGCGGACGTGGTGGGCATGGGAATATTCTGGGCGTAGGCGGTTTCCATGGCCAAGGTCAAATCCTTATGCATCCACTTGAGGGGAAAGAAAGGTGTGAAGTCTCCCTTGAAAATGAAGGGGGCCTTGAAATCGGTCAGGGTTGCGCGCGCCATGCTCGACTGAATGATCTCCAGCATGACCTCAGGTTTCACGCCGGCTTTGGTGGCCAGCACGAACCCCTCGCAAAATATCTCGACCATGGTGGACTGGATCACGTTCTGGGCCAGTTTGGCCGCGAGGCCCGCGCCATGCGCCCCGCAATAGATGTGCTTCTTGCCCAAGACTTGAAGGACAGGCAGGGCTTGGTCGAGAGCCGCGCGGTCGCCTCCGATCATGAAGGTCAGTTCGCCTTTCTCCGCGCCGTGCTTGCTGCCGGTCACGGGTGAATCCAGCCAACTGGCTCCCTTGCCGGCCGC
>Ga0187771_10001401_pt1 | contig 16059 bp, 9 predicted proteins | sample 0116_SJ02_MP15_1_FD_133139 | JGI IMG/M metagenome (GOLD analysis project Ga0187771, IMG submission 133139) | Tropical peat soil microbial communities from peatlands in Department of Meta, Colombia - 0116_SJ02_MP15_10_MG | ecosystem: Environmental > Terrestrial > Soil > Wetlands > Peat | place...
AAAGGGGCTGACAGGGGAGGGGAGTATGCTTGAATTCTGCCGGAGAATTTGCTCTGAGGAGGAAGGCCAGGATATTGCTGAATATGCAGTCATGCTGGCCGTCATTCTGGTTTTGGTGGTTGGGACGATTCGACTGATCGGTGGCAACGCCAATAACGCGTTTTCAGCTACCGCCAGTTCCATTAGCCAGTAGGCGCAGTCCGCAACCGCCTGTTAATTAAGCCTGGTTATAATTGTCCGCCCCGCTATCGGCTTTCTTAGTTTTCACGCCCACCATTGTATGCAGTAGCGGATGATGATTCGGACGCCGGACTCTCTCCGCCAAATCAATAGCCTGTTGTATACGAGACCGTAGCCTACGAAGCAGGTCTCAATCCCGTGCGATCAAACCGATACTGTTTCAGCTTGTGGTAAAGGGAACTCCGAGGAACATCCAGGATTCTCGCCGCTGCCTGCACTCGACCTCCCACGCTGTGAAGCACGCGCTCGACGTACTGCCGCTCCATCTCCTTCAAGTTCCGAAATTGCAGTCTAGCCCCTGGGTCGTCTCCGCTTTGGCCGGCAGATTGCAGGTCTGCCGCGGTTAATGAAGTGCTTCTTGCGAGCAAGACCGCGCGTTCTAAAACGATTCTCAGTTCGTGGATATTCCCTGGCCAACCGTAGTCTTGCAAAACCTGCAGGGCACGACGTGTGAGATCGAAATCACGATTTGCGAGTTGGCATGCAAGATTGTCGAGGATCTGTACGGCCAACATCGGCAAGTCGGCCAGCCGTTCCCGCAGAGGCGGGATGCGAAGAGTGAATCCGGAGATACGGGAATACAAATCCGCGCGAAGTCGTCTGGCCTGCACCAGCTCAGCAAGGCTCTCCTGCGTGGTCGCAATTATATGTATGTCGTTCTTGAATTCCGCGCTGACCGATCTGCAGGAAGCCTCCTTCCCCAACATTCGGAGCAGCCTGGATTGCGTTTTGAGGTCGGTGCTTTGAATCTCAGTTAAAGCAATCGTGCCCCGACACGCCAGCTGCGGACACCCAGCTAAGGGTCGCCCTCGCCTGTCGAATAATCCAATCTCATCTTCCCTTTCAGGCCCGCTGCGCAAGAGGGATCCGCAGTTCAGTTCGATGAAAGGCTGCGAGGCTCGCTGCCCATTTTGGTGCAACCAGGAGGCAAGTAGCCTTTTCCCCGTCCCGCGTTCTCCCTCGATCACAACCGGGCGGTCGCTCAAGGCTGCCTTCTTCGCTAAATCGGCTAAAGATCGAATAGCATCGCTTTCCCCGACGAAGGGATCATAGTGCGAATGGCTCAGTTCGCTGGCCATCTGCCTGCGACGCTGTTGTTGCTGCTCCAGGATGCGTTGAATTACCGCGGCAGCGACACGCAAATCGAGAGGTTTCGGCAGGAACTGGTCGGCTCCCAAACGTATAGCTCCCAGAGCCAGGCCGACAGCATCAGGTTTCGCCAGCATTAGCAACGGGACGAAAGGATTGCTGGCCTTCAGCTTCGGTATTATCAGCGCCACGTTGCAATTCGGAAGAGCGCTATCCAGAATGGCGAGATCTGGTACCGCCGCACACCAGCGCTGTTGCAGCGAAGCACCGGAGGCCACCGTGGCCACTTCATATCCGTTGTGCTCGAGATAATTTCGCAGAGCCGCACGGCTCTGCTTGTCATGGTCGGCGACCAGAATTCGAGCACGACGAGAGTAATTACGACCTTCGGCTGTCTCCAGTGTGCCTGCTCGGGACATGAGACTCTGCTCAAAAGCGAGGGAACCCAGAATCGGTTGAAAGTGCATGTGCCTCTTACCGTCACTCTCTGTTAGCACAAGAACAGCCGTTTACACCGTCTCGATTGTGCTTGTTACGAAAACCGAACAAACGGCCGACCATGCAATGACCCTTCGCCCCGGGGTCGCAGCGACATGGTTTGCATGCTGGAGCCGCCCATGCTATGTAAAGTCAAGATTCAATGGCTGGAAACTGGAAGAGTCCAGCGCCACAGCGAGGAGGAACTGAGCCGAGATGTCCGTTCTTGTGGACCTGACGGATTGCCAGGGAGTGTTGCCAGACACGGAGGCTCACGTCTGGCAAGCGGATTTGGGGATGCCACCCAACCAGCTGGACTCGTTATACGAATTGCTCGACCAGGAGGAGCAAACCAGAGCATCGCGATTCAGGGTACGGGGACCTCGCGACGAGTTTGTGGCGTCTCATGGGTTTCTGCGCCTGGTGCTCGGTAAATACTTGCATGTGGACCCGCGTGCCGTGCGTTTTCAGCTTGCTGAAAAAGGGAAGCCGGAGCTGATCGATGGAAACCTCAGATTTAATCTCTCGCACACACAGGGTGCAGCCGTAGCGGCTATGGTTCGCAAGTGGCCTGTTGGGGTTGACGTAGAACGAATTCGCGAAGATACGGAGGCTATGGAGTTGGCTGAGCGCTTTTTCTCGGCGGCGGAGGTGGACTGGCTGCGCTCACAACCGACGTCTGAGCGGATCCCATCCTTCTTTGCCTGCTGGACCGCCAAGGAAGCCTATATGAAAGCCTGCGGAACCGGGCTCTCAACGCCCCTTGCCGGATTCAGCGTGACCCCTTCCGCAGCGAATAAAAACTGGCAATTGAAAATCCTCGACGCTGCTCATTGTGCTGAGAACTGGTCAATCTGGCCGCTGGACTTGGGAGCCAGTCTCCGCGGCGCCGTGGCGGTGCAGAACGGGGAGACAGAACTAATGGTGCGCCTCGGAAAGTGGCGTTGGCCGCGGACTACGATGTAACCATTGAGCTACGCCTTCGAGGTTACACTCGGAAAATCACAAAAGACAGCGTAGCAACGCGGCCCATGCGCGTCCGACTCGATCAGATGACAGTGCGGTGCTACGTAATGCAGACCTCCGTCTTCATCGAACAATGGTTGATGACACAGCGAACCATCACAATCGCAGGCGGGCTCGATCTGGATGGAGGGGGGAACAGAAGGCGCATTGACGGGCGGTACAGGGTGAGTCATGACGACAATATACCGCCACGTCCGGGCGCGTTCTACAGTTTTATCCGCAGAGAAATGAATTTTATTTCTGCCAAAACGGCAACTTTGAGAGGCAACCTCAATCGCTATAGCGCCATCCCAAACGATTTCCTACTGCGGGGTTGCCGGAACGTAAACTTGTGAAGCTGCCACTAATTCGGCATTCGGCACCTCGGTTTTTAGTCTGACCGTACGCAATCCTGCCTTCTTTTCAGGCTTAGGAATAAACCCCAGAAAGTACTGATGCATGAGGCGCTGCCCTATCCCGTCCAGGTAGGGAACAAAGGTTACGGGCGCACCCGTGAAGTTTATGTAATACGACTCCCCACCAGTTTCATCGGCGATCTTCGAGAGATAAATCTGGCCCCAGTAATATCGCCAATAACTGTGAGCGGCATGGCCCTGCCCCGGCATATAGATGTCGAATACAATGACTCCGGCGCGCTGGGCGTCCGCGATGGCCTCGTCCACATAGGGATCCTGCGGCCCGCTTCCTCCGAACCAATCGACGCCATCGGTCACCATAAGGACTTCGCGGCGAGCGGTGCTCTGCGGCCAGCGCTTAATCAAGTCTTGTAGCGAAAAATATGGGCTGGCGTCCGCACCGACGATTCCCGACGGAAGCCGCAGAGCCTTGGCCGCCTGGGCGTGGTCGGTGGTCGGATTCTGCACAACTTGTGCGACTCCATTTTGCATGTAGGCGACGCCGATTTTTGTCGTTGGGGACTGCCCTTTAATGAACTGGCGAAGATCATCGAGCTGCGAGCCCAGGCTCACGCTGGAACCGTCGTCGATCAGGATCATGAATTCCAGCGCCGCATTTTCCGCCAGCGCCGGGACCCAGTCGGTGACGCGGTCGCGATCGTGGCCTTCGTAAACCATTACGTCTTCGCGGGTAATCTCCGGAGGACTGGCGCCGTGGCGCGCTTCCACTGTGACTACCATGTGAACCGGCGTGCCGGCGGTTGATTCCTGGCCTACGATGTACAGAGTTATGAACAGAACTGCGGGAAGCAGCACGGCAAACTTTCTTTTCATGGTGCTCTCTCTTTCTTTGTACCTTTCCCCGAACTCAAGGATCGAGACCGGCGTTGTCGAAATGTTGCAACAACGCCATCTAAAGTGATGACAGATGCAAATCCCTCAGTTGCCCGCAAGGTCCTGGATGCGGCCCTTCCAGCGGCCGCCTTCACCTGCCCAGTACTGCACGGCGGAGTAAATGGTCGCGCCAAGATAAAACAACGCAATGAGCGGCAGAAGCGGAGCCCAAAACAGCGAGAGCCGATAAAACCGCAGCGTGGGCCAATATGCAACCGCCATTAGAAGCCAGGCGCCAAGGCCGAACGCCGCCGCCCCTCTGCCCATCCCGAGCAATAGTGGCGGCGCAACATAGGTAATCGTCATCGCGATAATTACCCCGCAAAGCAGCAATGCCGAGTGACGCAACTGCGTGAAAGCGCTTCGCGCGATCATACGGCCGATGTCCTTAAAACTACCGTAGGCGCGCAGGCTACTTGCTTTGGATGTGGGCCCCAGCCAAATTGGACCGCCAAATTTTACCGCGCGCGCCAGGGCACAGTCATCGATGAGTTGGTCGCGAATCGCGGCGATACCTCCGATACGAGTTAATGCCCTCGGGTGAATCAGAATGCAACCTCCTGCGGCTGCGGCGGTGCGCTTATCCATGCGTGCGACCCAGGCGGGCGGATAGAGCTTAAAGAAAAAAAACACGAAGGCCGGAATCAGCATCCGCTCGGCAAATGACTCGCAGCGTAACTTCACCATGAGTGAAACCAGGTCAAAGCCGCCAGCTTCCGCGCGAGCTACCAAGCCAGCCAGGTTGTCCGGCAGATGCAGAATGTCGGCATCGGTGAACCAGTAATAATCCGCGGCGAAGGATTCCGCCGCTTTTATTCCTTCTGACAAAGCCCAAAGTTTTCCCGTCCAGCCGCGGGGTAACGGACCAGCTTCAACGATGGTGACGCAATCCGGGCGTCCGGCTTGCTGGGCTGCGCGACGCGCAATATTCGCGGTCTCGTCGGAACTGTGGTCGTCCACCAGGAAAATGTGGAGGGGGGCAGCGTAGTCCTGCTGCAACAAAGATTGGATAGCCTGCCCTACGGTCTGAGCTTCATTCCTCGCAGGCACGATCGCTGCGACCCTTCTGCTTGGCGGAAGAATGCCGGTCAGGGCCTGATCGCCGCTTCTCATCCGCCAGAACCCACCGCGGGCAAACACCAGATATATCCAAATTGCCAGCGATAGCGCTCCGATGCATGCAGCGATCATGCTTCAGGTATTATCTGACATACGCCCCGAGAAATGTTCATGACGTCATTCAGGAAGGAATCGTGACACGATCTCTTATCCTTCGCATTCTTGCTGTCGTGTTGCTGGGAGCGGGTGGTGCAGCGCAAGATATCCAACAAGCCTCGGCGCCTCCCGATCCCTACAAATCCACCCTCGATCGTCTTGAGTCGCTGACCACAGCTCCGCTGCCCCAATGGCGAATTCACAATGATGTGGCCCATCCGGAAAATCCGTCGCTGGATGATTCCGCCTGGGGCATGACACAGCCCGGCGCCAGATGGGCTGGCCCTCGCGTCTTACGAGCCTGGGTCGAGATCCCGGAGAAGATCAATGGTTATGCAATGCAAGGAGCTCGGGTCAAGCTGGACTTGAGATTTGATTTTCCTTCGAACAATCTGGGGCCGGTCAGGATCTCCGTATTCTCGAATGGCTCGCTCGCATATCGCGGCGACGATGACATGCAGCAACCGATCCTGCTTAGTGAGAACGCACAGCCACGTCAGAAATTTATTATCGCCGCGCGCGTGGTCGCAGGAGACACCGAGACGCGTTTCGAGCGAGCACAGTTACTGATTGAGCCGCCAGCAGCGCGACCCGATCCTATGATGCTGCGCACCGAGGTCATTGCGGCCCGCCCGATGATTGCGGCCTACGAAGACGGCCAGGCCGAACGTGAGAAAGCGCTTGATGCGGCGGTAAAAGCGATCGATTTTTCGCTGCTCGAAAAAGGGGACCAGAGCGGCTTTGACGCGTCGCTGCGAACGGCTCAGAGCCATTTGCAAACCCTTCAGCCCTGGCTGAAGCAATTCAGCATCCGCGCCATCGGCAATTCGCATATCGATATGGCGTGGTTGTGGCCATGGACAGAGACGGTTGAGGTCGTGCGCAACACGTTTCAAAGTGTGCTGGACCTGATGCGCGAATATCCGGACCTGAAATTCACAATGTCGTCCGCCCGCACGTACGAGTGGATGCAGGAAAAATATCCCGACCTGTTTCGACAGATACAGGACCGGGTGAAAGAAGGCCGCTGGGAGGTGGTCGGCGGCATGTGGGTCGAGCCGGACCTGAATATGCCAGACGGAGAGTCGCTGGTTCGGCAGATTCTTGTTGGGAAACGATATTTTCAGAAGAACTTCGGGGTAGACATCAAGATTGGCTGGAATCCTGATTCTTTCGGCTACAACTGGCAACTGCCGCAAATCTACAAGAAGTCGGGCATCGATTATTTTGTAACCAGCAAGTTGCTGTGGGCAACCGATTACACGAAATTCCCGTACCGGTTGTTTTGGTGGCAAGCGCCGGATGGCAGCCGCCTTCTGTCGTACTTCCCTCACGAATACGCAAACGAGTTCGATCCGCAGCAAATCGCCGACGATCTGGCGTTCTACGCCCCGCTGATTTATGGACCGAAGATAAGTGACACGCCGCAAATGCTGTATCTGTACGGGATCGGCGATCACGGTGGCGGGCCGACGAGAAACATGCTGGATCGCGGCGACCGGCTGCGCGCGCCGGATACGGTTTTTCCAAAAATCCAGTTCAGTACGGCCAAGGAGTTTTTCGCGGATCTGCAGGCTGAGCTTCCAAGCCTAGACGTTCCGGCCTGGAATGATGAGCTTTATTTTGAATACCACCGCGGCGTGTACACAACGCAATCGGAAACCAAGCGGCGCATTCGGCGCGATGAAGAATTGACGCTCGATGCCGAGAAGTACGCTTCCCTTGCCTCGCTCCTCGGCCGATCCTATCCACAGGACACATTCGAGTTCGCCTGGAAGAATCTGCTCTTCGATCATTTTCACGACATCATGCCGGGGTCAGGTATTGCGGTGAACTACCTGGACGCCAAGCGTAATCTGGAGGATGTTGCCCGTGCGGATCAAGAAATCACCAACGACTCATTGGCAGAAATTTTGACGCACATCAACATGCAGGGTGATGGCGTTCCGGTCATAGTGTTCAATTCCCTTTCCTGGCCGCGCACGGAGGCGGTGCAGATTGAAGCCCAACTCCCTGGCCCGGCAAAACAGGTAGAGGTAGTCGATTCCAAGGGGCACGTCGTCGAATCCCAATTGCTATCGATTGACCCGGAGACCAACCGCGCTCATTTGCTCGTACTGGTGAACGTTCCGGCGCTGGGTTACGAAGTCTATTTCGTGCACTTAAGTGAGAAGGCGAGTATGGGACTGCTTTCGTCGGGCAGTCGACCCATGCACTTCGTGAACGGTTCTGGCGATCAACTTGAAAACGAGTTCATTCGTGTGAGAATTGACTCTCGAACCGGCTGCATGACCAGCCTTTTCGATAAGCACAGCCAGACTGAAGCTCTCGCTCCGGCTGAAACTGACACCGGCGGTCCCAAAACGTCCGTTTGCGGAAACCTGCTACAAGCTTTTTATGACAAGCCGAAACGTTGGGATGCATGGAACATCGACGCGGATTTTGAAAACAAGCACTGGGACCTCGACCAGGCAGACGAGGTCAAGCTGATTGAAAACGGTCCATTAAGAGCTGTCATACGGGTAAAGAATCATTTCCAAAACTCGACCTTCACGCGTGACATCACGATGTATGCGGGCGTGCCTCGGGTGGATGTGAAGATGCACACGGATTGGCATGAAAAGCACATTCTGCTCAAGGTTGCATTTCCCCTGAGCGCGCACAGCGACAAAGCGACATTCGAGATTCCTTTCGGCTCGATCGAACGGCCGACCACGCGAAACACACCGGCTGAGCAGGCCAAGTTTGAAGTGCCGGCGCAACGTTGGGCCGATCTGTCAGATGCGAAACATGGCTTCAGCCTCTTGAATGACAGCAAATATGGCTACGATGCGAAGGGGAATGTATTGCGGCTTTCACTGCTGCGCTCGCCGGAGTGGCCCGATCCACATGCCGACGAAGGCGAGCACGAATTTACATACTCGCTGTACCCACACGGCGGAAGCTGGCGCGATGCGCAGACTGTTCGTCGCGGATACGAGCTGAATTACAAACTCATTGCGATGCAAACCTACACACATCAAGGGCCGCTTCCGCCCCAACATTCTTTTGTCCAGGTGCAGCCCGACAACATAGTGCTGACGGCAGTCAAGAAAGCAGAGGACGACCAATCGCTGATCCTGCGCTTTTACGAGTGGGCTGGAAAAGAAGCTGACGTGAAGCTTCAGCTTCCTCCGGGAGCGCAATCGGCTGCGGAGACTGACCTGATGGAAAGGTCGCTGGGAACTCTTCGGCTCGAAAACGAAGCCGTTACGGCGCACACCAAGCCATACGAGATAAAGACTGTGAAGATCCAATTTGCCGCACGTGGAGTTGCAAAGGTAAAGGGAGACGAATCGGGCCGCTAATGAAACTGAACGCGTACCTGGCAAAAGGCACGGCGGTTGCGGCTCTTGGAGGATTGCTGTTTGGGTTTGACACCGCGGTTATCTCCGGAACTACCAGCACACTCACGCAGACGTATGAACTCTCTCCGGCCCTCCTGGGAGTCACCGTCGCCAGCGCCCTATGGGGAACGATTTTGGGCGCGATGCTGGCTGGCCTGCCAGGAGAGCGCTACGGCCGTCGCGACAGTTTGCGGGTGATGGCAATCCTATATCTCATTTCTGCAGTTGGGTGCGCGACTGCCTGGAACTGGTATGCGCTGGTCGTGTTTCGAATTATCGGTGGCCTTGGCATCGGCGGTTCCTCGGTGCTCGGCCCGATGTACATCGCCGAAATCTCTCCAGCAAAGCTTCGCGGCAGGCTGGTAGGATTTTTTCAGTTCAACATCGTCTTCGGGATACTCCTCGCCTACTTTTCCAACTACCTCATTGGCCTGCAGCGCTTCGGACTGGCGGAATGGCGCTGGGAGCTGGGCGTGACCGCGATTCCTGCGGCGCTTTTCTTCCTGATGCTATTCAGAATTCCTCGCAGCCCACGCTGGCTGGTGAAAAAGAATCGTACTGACGAAGCCAGAAGGGTGTTGCAACTGACGGGAGAGGAAAACTACGAGGAGGAACTTCAGGACATTATCAGATCGATTCATGTCGAGCAGGAGCAGGCAGCGGAAAAGTTGTTTTCGCGAAAGTACCTTTTCCCGATTTTTCTGGCCGTCAGCATTGGCATGTTTAATCAGCTGTCTGGAATCAACGCGATCCTCTACTACCTGAACGATATCTTCGCGCGCGCAGGCTTCAGCAAGATGTCCGGCAGTCTTCAGGCGGTCGCGGTCGGCGGCACGAATCTGCTGTTCACGGTCATTGCCATGTCGGTCATCGACAAGGTCGGACGCAAGGCCTTGCTTCTTGTGGGCGCGCTGGGAATGGCGTTGTGCCTGGGTGGTGTGTCGGCAATCTTTTTTTCCGGCCAGCATCAGAGCGTCCTCGTGTGGCTGTTGATCGGCTTTATCGCCTGTTTCGCCTTTTCGCAGGGCGCAGTGATCTGGGTCTATCTGGCGGAAATCTTTCCGAATAATGTGAGAGCCAAGGGACAAAGCCTGGGCAGTTTTTCGCACTGGTTCATGAATGCTTCCATCTCCGGCGTGTTTCCGCTGGTAGCGGCATCCTCGGGTGGTTACCCGTTTGCTTTTTTCTCCGCCATGATGGTGGTGCAGTTCTTCGTGGTTTTGTTCGTATACCCCGAGACAAAGGCCCTAACCTTGGAGGAAATGGAGAGGAAATTGGGGATTGGTTGATGTAACTCAGTGCTGATCGAACAGACCACTGCGGTCGATGCGTTCACCTTTGAATACCACCAGGGAAATCCGTTCGGTGGCCGAAATGTCTTCGAGCGGATTACCGTCAACCACCAGCAGATCGGCATCGTTGCCAGGATGAATCGAGCCGAACTGATTCTCAGCTCTCAACAGGCGCGCGGCGTTCGCAGTCGCAGCTTGTAGTGCCACAGATGGAGGAATTCCCGCCTGCACCCAAAGCTGCAGTTCATGCTGCACGGTAGGACCATGGATAACAAGAAAGTTTCCTGCATCACTCCCTGTAACGAGCAGAACGCCATGCTGCCAGGCACGCTTCAGATTGTCGGTGGCGATACGCATGTCGGTTGGGTAACGCCCAATGTTGTGGCGGAGCTCCTCGGTGTCTTTGGAAGCCAATGCTCCCTCGGTTCCGAGCAACAGTTCCGGCGGACCTACCTGCTGAACCAATGAGCGCTTAAGCAGGTCGGTTTTTCCGGCGGCCAAATCTTTGAACGCCTCACCCACGCTTAAAGTCGGGTCATAGAAAGTGGCCTGCCGCACCATCTGCTCGAAGAGTGCGTCTGGTATCGACTCACGAAACGATCCGTGTTCGATCGAATTGGCCTGCGCCTGCACAGCATCCGTCACGTCGTGTACGTCTCCCGTGTGTACAGCCAGCGGCAGATTGTCCTTATGAGCTTCCTCGGCGACCGCATCGAACAGCGCGGTATCCATTCGGTTGAATACGCGCCCTCCGCCGCCCGATTCAAGAATGGCTTTGATGCAGTTCACACCTTGGGCCTTTAAGTCATCAACCTGCTGGTGCGCTTCCGCTGTAGATTTCGGAATGCGGGTGAACTGTTTGTCCAGGTTCTCGCGGATAGCAGGGGGCAGCTCTTTAAAGTATTCCGTCCCGTGCCCGCCTTCGGCGGTAAACAGTGGCCCGCAGGTAAACAACTCTGCGCCCAAAAGCTGACCGCTGTTGACGGTGGAACGCGCCTGTAAGATTGGATCCAGAAGATCGCCCACGCTTCTGACGGTAGTTATACCGCTGTACAGATAAGCGGCGAGATTGCGTTGCAACATCTTCTCGGGGTCGTACTCACCGCCTTTCGGATAGAAACCTCCCGGACCTCCGAGGTGAACATGAACATCGATCAGACCTGGCAAGACCGTCTTTCCGGCAGCTTCGACCGTTTCTGCTCTGACCGACTTGGGATCGGGTCCGGCGCCTTCGTAAACTTCCGCAATCTTGCCTCCGCGAACCAGAACTGCGCCGGTCTCCATGACTTTTCCATCGCCCACGAAGACGCGCGCGCCGCGGATCAGGAAACTTTCACTGCGCGCCAGTTGACGATTCAGAATCTTGGTTTTGACCACGCTGCTGCGCGTATGCATCTGCCAGGCGCCAACGCAGAGAAATGGCAGCATGACCGCGAGTACCGACAGTTTGGCGGAATTGCGGATCTTTTCTTCCTTTTCCCAGCGGAAAAGCTTGTAAGCCAGGAAGAGGCCGACGACCGTGGTCAGGACAAGAGCAAGCGTCGGCAGAACATTCTGCGCAATGCCTTCGCCGCGCATCAGCATGGCTTCAATTCCGGTGACCAGGTAAGTGGCCGGAAGGAATTGGCTCAGCAGCAGCAGCCAGGGAGGAAAAAGCGATACCGGAAAGGTTGCGCCGCTGAGGAACAGCATTGGCAAGTAGATCAATTGCACCAGAATCTGGCTTTCCTGCATGGAATTCGCGACGGCGGCCAGAATCATGCCGATCGCCCGAAAGGCGGTAATTCCGGCCGTCGCAAAAAGCAAGATCGAAACCATGTTCTTCGGCCACGGCATGGCATAGACAAAATGGGCCAGCGCGAACATCACGAGCACGTATGGCATGAAAAGAATCCAGCCGGTCACGGTGGACGCGATGAGCAAGGGCGCGGGCGAGATTGGGGTTACTTTGTAGCGGCGCAGAATATTGGCTTCCCGCTCCATGACGGCGCGTATGCCCGCTCCGAACAAGCCATTGCCCAGGATTCCGATGATCATCACCATAGCGATGACCATTGTCATCGCTGAACCTCGCTCGGCATGAAAAGCCTGGGCAAAAACGAAGAAAAAGACCAGCGGAAAAAGATAATTGAAGAAAATGACTGATCGCTGGCGCAAAGCCAGTTTCAGGTCCAGCGCAATAAGTGCCTTATAAGCTCTCATTCGCGAAGGCTCTTGCCGGTCAGCTCAATAAACACATCTTCCAGTGTCGGCTGCTTGAGGTGCACGTCAGTGAGTTCCATGCCCTGTTGGTCAATCCACTTCACCAGATCGACAAGAGTCGCCGCCGGGCGCCGCGAATGCACAGTAAGTGTGTGTCCGGTTGAATCCAGCTCCGCGAAAGTCGCCTCGGCCCAGACCGGGCGCTCCTTGGGAAACGGGTTGGCGCAGGTAACCACGATGCTCGAGGCGCTGCGGCTCTGCTGCTGCAGTTGGCGAGGTGTGTCCATGGCGATGATGCGGCCTTCGTCGATGATGGCAACGCGGTCACAGAGCCGCTCGGCCTCTTCTATATAGTGTGTGGTCAGCAAAATCGTGCGGCGTTCGGCTTTCAGCTCTTCCAGCAAGGAGTGAATCTCTACCCGCACTTGGGGATCGAGGCCAGTTGTTGGTTCATCGAGGAAGATAAGTTGCGGCTCGTTCACCAGGGCGAGAGCCAGCGCCAGCCGCTGCTTCTGGCCTCCCGAGAGCGTGCCATAAAAAGCATCTCGCTTCTCTTCCAGCTGCAAACGCTGCAGCAGTTGGTTCAGATTGGTCCCACGAGAATAAAAAGATGTGAAGACCTCCAGCGCCTCGTGAACCCGTATTTTCTCCGGCAGATTTGTGGCCTGAAGGCAGACACCGATCCGATCTTTGAGTTGCTGCCGCTGCTTGTCAGGATCGAAACCGAGAACGGCCACTTGTCCCGCGGAACGAGGACGCAAGCCTTCCAGAATCTCGATGGTCGTGGTCTTGCCGGCGCCATTCGGCCCAAGCAGGCCAAAAACCTCGCCCGGCTGAATTTCGAAATCGATACCTTTGACGGCCTCAACCTCCGAGTACGACTTCTTGAGGCCTTGGACCGAGATGGCTGGAATGGTGGGTGTCATGCAGGATCAATAAGGCTACCGAAGAAGCGGAATCGCGTCAAAAACATTTGAGTTTAAATCGCTGCTCACCAGCACTTGGCAAACGCGTCCAATGAGCGTAGAGTGTTCGTTTTCCACAGGGCTGTTCTGTCCAAATTCTAGGAGCACACTGCATGCGTTATCGCCTGTTCGTTCTGCTCGCAGTTCTCTGTTTCGACCTTTTCTCCCTATCGCAGACCGCCGATGAGTTGGTCCACAAGAATATCGAGGCCAAAGGCGGGATCGACAAGATTAAAGCGGTCAAAACGGTTCGAATGACCGGTAGGGCCGTGTTCCCCGGCGGATTTGTTGCAGCCGCCGGCCAGGAGAACATGCGGCCCAATCTATTGCGTGAGACCTTCTCGCTCCAGGGCATGACTGCAGTTCAGGCTTATGACGGGACCACCGGCTGGATGATTCAGCCCTTCGGCGGAAAGAAGGATCCGCAGCTGATGGGTGAGGATGATGTACGCGACCTGATCATTGATTGCGATATTGATGGCCCGCTGGTGGACTACCAGGCGAAAGGAAACAAGGTTGAATACTTGGGCCATGACATCGTGGATGGTGACGATGCTCTGCGCCTCAAGGTCACTTTAAAAGACGGCGACATCGTCTATTACTTCCTCGATCCGGATAGTTATTTGGAAATCCGCAAGGAGACGCAGGAATTTATTCGCGGCTCGGTCAAGGAAAATGCCAGCGAGATGGGCGCCTATAAGCCGGTCGCGGGAGTTATGTATCCGTACTCGATCTCCGCGGGTCCGAAAAACGACCCGACATCGTGGCAGACGATCACGATCGACAAAATTGAAGTCAACGTGCCGCTGGACAATGCCGATTTTGCAGTCCCGGCATCCTTGAAGAAAGAAGAATCCAAAAAGTAGTGAGGCAAAATTCCAGCCCATCCCGCGCGATGGGCGCTTGCAAAGAGGACTCTTAATATGGCTGCTTTTGCCCGTTTCTTTCGCGCTCTGCCCAGCACATTAGCCTCCTGTTTGTTCGCTGGAGCTTGTTTTCTGACCGCCTTCGCCCAACAAGCCATCCGGTTTGACGCGGCGACCATTTCCGGCCTCCCCATCCGCAACATCGGTTCGGCCGCGATGAGTGGCCGTATCGCCGCCGTGGATGCAATCGAGAAAGACGGTCGGATAACAGTCTTCGTCGGGGCCGCTAGCGGAGGCGTGTGGAAGTCGGTCAACGGCGGAACAACATTCAAGCCAGTTTTCGACCGCGAGTCGGTGCAGTCGATCGGCGCGGTCGCCATCGACAAATCCAATCCAAAGATTGTGTGGGTGGGCACCGGCGAGGCGTGGACCCGGAACAGCGTCTCCATTGGTGACGGTATCTATAAATCCACGGATGGAGGCGAGAACTGGACCAACATGGGGTTGAGAGATTCGGAGCACATCGCGAAGGTTCTCGTCGATCCCAAGGACAGCAACACGGTTCTGGCATGCGCGACCGGTCACGTCTGGAATGACAACGACGAACGTGGCGTTTTCAAAACCACCGACGGAGGCAAAACCTGGAAGAAAGTCCTGGCTGGCGCCAATGGCTCAACCGGCTGCGGCATGATTGCCCAAAGTCCGCAGGAACCCGGCACAGTGTTTGCATCGATGTGGGACTTCCGCCGCCAGGGATGGACCTTCCGCTCCGGAGGGCCGGGCAGCGGACTGTACAAGTCAACCGATGGTGGTGAGCACTGGACGGAACTCACCAACAGCAAAGGCCTTCCCGAGAAGCCCTACGGACGGATCGCGCTGGCAGTTGCTGCCTCAAAGCCGCAGGTGGTCTACGCCATGATCGAATCGAAGAAGAGCGCGCTGTTCCGCTCCGATGATGGCGGACAAAACTGGAAACGCCTGGACTCCAGCCAGTTCATGATCTGGCGCCCATTTTATTTTGCAAATTTAATTGTCGATCCCAAGGATGAGAACAAAGTTTTCAAACCGGATGGGCCGCTCTTGCTGAGCGTGAACGGCGGGGAGAGTTTCAGCGCGGTCGCCAATGCTCACGGCGATTTTCATGACGTATGGATCAATCCGGATAATCCAAACATCGCCTTCACCGGCGACGACGGCGGCCTGTGGCGCAGCTCCGACGGAGGCACCCGCTGGAAGCATCAGCTCAATCTGCCGGTTTCGCAGTTCTATCACGTGAGCACCGATAACGCCAACCCCTATCACGTTTACGGCGGCTTGCAGGACAACAGTAGTTGGGTAGGCGATTCATCTTACCCCGGCGGAGTATCGAACTCGCGATGGGAAAATATCTACAACGGTGACGGCTTCTGGGCATTTGAGGATCCCGCCGATTCCGATTACATCTACGCGGAATATCAAGGCGGCGAAATCGGACGGGTCAACCGGCACACGCTGGAAAGCCGATCCATCAAGCCTTTTCCGCTCTACAACGAAAAGAAGTTGCGGTTTAACTGGAACACACCCATTCACATGAGCCCCAACGAGAAAGGCACGATTTATCTGGGCGCTCAGTTCCTGTTCCGTTCGCGCGATCATGGGCAGTCCTGGGAGCGAATCTCTCCCGATCTCACCACCAACGATCCGGAAAAACAAAAGCAGGAGGAATCCGGCGGCGTCACCGTGGACAATTCCTCGGCCGAGATGCACACCTCCATTTACTCTATTTCGGAGTCGCCGAAGAATGGGCAGATCATCTGGGTTGGCACCGACGACGGAAATCTGCAGATCACTCGCGACGGCGCCAAGACATGGAACAACGTCGTGGGTAACGTTACGGGACTAGAAAAGAACTCCTGGGTCTCCACCGTCGCCGCCAGTCGCTTCGACGAGGGCACGGCTTACGTCACATTTGATCGTCATACGTACGGCGATATGAAGCCGTATGCCTACAAAACCACCGATTATGGCACAAC
>Ga0187771_10001402_pt1 | contig 16054 bp, 8 predicted proteins | sample 0116_SJ02_MP15_1_FD_133139 | JGI IMG/M metagenome (GOLD analysis project Ga0187771, IMG submission 133139) | Tropical peat soil microbial communities from peatlands in Department of Meta, Colombia - 0116_SJ02_MP15_10_MG | ecosystem: Environmental > Terrestrial > Soil > Wetlands > Peat | place...
GAAGGGAAGCTGGCCTCGCTGCTGCACAAGACGGGATTTGTTGCCAGCGCGGAATACATCGGCAAGTTCCTGAACCAACTTTACGGCGACGATTACATGGCCGCCTTGCGGGAGGTGCGAAACCGCTTCAACTCTATTCCTGTGGACTACACCCGGGTGAAGCCGATCGTCAAGATTACCGGCGAGTTCTGGGCGCAGACTACGGAAGGCGACGGGAACTTCAACATGTTCAGGTTCCTGGAACGCGAAGGGGCGCAGGCTTTAGTGGAGCCCGTCGGCACCTGGATCATGTACATGATCCACCAGGCCAAGCAACAGATTCGCGATGAGCGAGGAATCGACCTAATCGAGCAGGGAGTTTCGAAATGGAACCTAAAGCGAGCTCTCGGCAGCCACCTGGCGGCCCAGCAGAGTCTTGCCAAGTTGACGGCCGCGGAGGTGGTCTTCAAGCGCGAGTACCACCGGATCGTGGACGCGCTGGGCGGCATCGCTCATCACCTCACCGACCAGTATGAGCTGCAGCGTCTGGGGCACCCGTTCTATAACTCACGCGCGGGAGGGGGCGAGGGGCACCTGGAAGTGGCCAAAAACATCTATTATTCGAACAAAGACCTCTGCCACATGGTGCTGAGCTTGAAGCCCTTCGGCTGCATGCCTTCTACGCAGTCCGACGGCGCGCAATCGGCCGTGGTCACCACCTACAAGGACATGATCTTTATTCCCATCGAGACTTCCGGCGAAGGCGACGTAAACGCTCACAGCCGCGTCCAGATGGCGCTGGGCGAGGCCAAAGTCCGAGCCAAGAATGAAATCAAGCGGGTGCTGGAGGAGACGGGCACAACGCTCGAGGAGGTCCGCGCCTTCGTGGCGGACCATCCGGAGATGCAGCAGCCCATGTACAAGTACGGCCATCGGAAGGGTGTGGTCGGAGTGGCCGCTAACTTCGTGCTGCACGCCGCCGAGCGGATGAAGAGCGAGCGGCGCGAGATGGTTACCGTGCAATAAAACGCCCCAAGGGGGAGAGGGGTTCTGAATATGCCAGGAAAAGTAAGCGCGGTACCGGAGGGCATGCACACCATTACGCCTCATTTGGTGATTCGCGACGCGGCGAAAGCCATCGAGCTTTACAAGAAGGCCTTTGGCGCCGAGGTCAAGGGGGTGCATTCGACGCCCGACGGCAAAGTCATGCACGCCATGCTCAAGATCGGAGATTCGCACCTGATGATGGCGGACGAGTTCCCGGGTATGGGTGCGGCTTCGCCGCAGACGCTCGGCGGGAGTCCGGTGATCCTCAACATCTACGTCGAGGACGTGGACCGGGTATTCAACCAGGCCGTGGCGGCGGGGGCCAAAGTGACGATGCCCCTCGCCAACCAGTTTTGGGGCGATCGCTACGGGCAAGTTGTGGATCCTTTCGGCCATCACTGGGCGCTCGGAGCTCGTGTCGAGATCGTGGCGCCGGAAGAGATGGAACGGCGGGCCAACGCAATTTTCGCGGAAATGGCGAAGAAAGCTGGAGCGCATTGAGTCTCTGCGCTCCGCGCTTTTGGCCATCCTTAAGGCAGGGAAGCCAACACCAACGCAACATCGAGGGGATGCATGGGCCATGTTGATCCCAAGAACTTGATTGTCGGTCTGGACGTGGGCTCGACCACGGTGAAGTCCGTGGTGGTGGATGTCGCTTCCGACCAAATTCTCTGGAGCGACTACCAGCGGCACGACACCAAGCAGCCGGAGAAGTGCCTGGAATTCCTGCAGCGCATGGAAGCCGAGGCGGGCATTCAGGCTGAGGCGAGCCGGGTCTTTGTTACGGGCAGCGGCGGGGGCCCGGTCGGCCACCACATCGGCGCGAAATTCGTGCAGGAGGTGAACGCCGTCTCGCTGGCCGTGGAGCATCTATACCCAGAATGCGGCTCCGTCGTCGAGTTGGGCGGACAAGACGCCAAGATCATTATCTTCAAGGAAGACCCTGAAACCGGCCGCAAGAAGAAGATCCCCTCCATGAATGACAAGTGCGCGGGAGGGACGGGAGCGGTCATTGACAAGATCAATGCCAAGCTGCGCATTCCCGCCGAAGAGCTTTGCAATATGGGGTATGTGGGGCTGAAGCTGCATCCCGTGGCAGGGAAGTGCGGGGTCTTCGCGGAGACGGACATCAACGGGCTGCAAAAGAGCGGCGTTCCCGCGCCGGAGCTCATGGCTTCGTTGTTTGAGGCCATCATCCAGCAGAACCTGGCGGTTTTGACGCGCGGCAACACGCTGCGCCCGGTGGTGCTATTGCTGGGCGGGCCGAACACCTACATCAAAGGCATGCAGGATTGCTGGAAATTCAACATCCCCAAGGTTTGGGAGGAGCGCAACTTCCCCTTGCCGGCAGGAAAAGACCCGCAAGAATTGATTCAGGTCCCCAAGAACGCCCAGTACTTCGCAGCCCTTGGCTGTGTCCGCTTCGCGCTGGACGAGAATCCCGACATCGGCATCTACAAGGGCCGGGAGAAGCTCGACTGGTACATCAATGTCGGCCGCGTGGAGGAGAAAAAGAAAAAAGGCGGGATGGGCCTGTACAAGACCGAAGACGAGCTGAGCGGCTTCAAAGAGAGGTACCGGCCCAGGAAATTTGTGCCCAAGACCTTCCAGCCTGGGGATCACATCAAGGCCTTTATGGGGATTGACGGGGGCTCGACCTCGACCAAGGCAGTGCTCCTGAGTGAAGACGGCGAAGTCATGGTGAAGTGCTATCAACTCTCCAAGGGCAATCCCCTGGAAGACACGATGGAAATGTTTGCCAACCTGCGCAAGCAGGTCGAGTCGCAGGGGGCCACGCTGGAGCTATTGGGCGTGGGAAGCACCGGCTATGCCAAGGATATCCTCAAGGACGTCTTGAACGCCGACGTGGCGCTGGTGGAGACCGTGGCGCACACGCAGGCTGCCTTGCATTTCTATCCCGAGGCCGACGTCATCTGTGACGTGGGCGGCCAGGACATCAAGCTCATCATCCTGCAGGACGGCCGAGTCAAAGACTTCAAGCTGAACACCCAGTGCTCGGCGGGCAACGGCTACTTCCTGCAATCCACCTGCGTGGGTTTCGGCTTCGATGTGAAGGAATACGCCGACCTCGCCTTCAGCGCCAAGGCCATGCCCATGTTCGGCTATGGCTGCGCGGTGTTCATGCAGTCGGACATCGTGGATTTCCAGCGCCAAGGCTGGAAGCCCGAAGAGATCATGGCCGGCCTGGCGAATGTCCTGCCCAAGAACATCTGGTTGTATGTCTCCCAGATTCCGAACTTGGCGTCCCTGGGGACGACGTTCGTGTTGCAAGGCGGGACGCAGCACAACCTCGCCGCCGTGAAGTCGCAGGTGGACTTCATCGAGTCGCGGTTCAAGGACAAAGGCGGAAAGCCCAACGTCATCGTGCACGAGCACTGCGGCGAGTCCGGAGCCATCGGCGCCGCGCTGGAGGCCCGCCGCTTATACCAAAACGGCCACAAGACCCGGTTCATCGGCTTCGAGGCGGTGGAAAAAATCAGCTACGTCACCCACCGCAATGAGAACACCCGCTGCTACTTCTGCAAGAACAAGTGCATGCGCACCTTTATCGATGTGAACATCGCCAGCGCCGATGAGTCCTGGAAGAAGTCCAAAATACCGATTCTGCAGGGCGTGAAGCGATTGATTGTCGGCAACAGTTGCGAGAAGGGGCTGGTCGAGGACGTCAACGACATGCGGGAAATCAAGAAGGGCCTCGACGCGGCCAAGAAAGAAAACCCCAACATGGCGGAAGTCGGCGCCAGGGCCGCATTCAAGTCTTACGCGCCGCCGGTTGTCGCCGAGCCGCTCCCCAAGTTTGCTTTCACGGCCAGTCAAAAGAAGCGCCTGGAGCTGTCGAAGAAGCGCAAAGAACTGCGCATCGGCATCCCGCGCATCCTCAACATGTACACGGTTAACCCGATGTTCAGCGCCTACTTCGAGGCGTTGGGGATCCCGGCGGAGAACCTGATTTACTCCGACTACACCAGCGAGACCCTCTATAAAGAGGGCGCGAAGCGCGGCGCCATCGATCCATGCTTCCCCTCCAAGGTGGGGATTCCGCACGTCCACAACCTGCTCTACGTCCACCACAAGAAGAAGCCGTTGGACATCATCTTCTGCCCCATGATTGACGACTTGCCCAGTGACTTGCCCTTTGCCCAGGACCACCGATCCTGCCCCACCGTCGCCACGACGCCCGAGGCGGTGAAAGCGGCTTTCACGAAGGAAGGCGACTTGTTCAAGGAAATGCGGATCACTTTCCTGGACACCTTTGTGAACCCCTACAAGCCGACCCTCCTGGCCAAGCAGCTCTACGACGAGTTCCGGGACATCTTTGGCCTCACTTGGGAAGAGAACATGCGCGCTGTCCAGGAAGGCTACAAGGCGCAGCAGGAATTTCAGGAGAAGATCCTGCGTGGTCAGGGCAGGGAAATCTTGAAAAAGTTGGAAGCCGAAGACCGCCTGGGAATCGTGGTGCTGGGCCGGCCCTATCACAACGACCCGGGCATCAATCACGAGATTCTCGAGGAGTTCCAGAAGATCGGCTATCCCGTGCTGACCCTGGGGTCACTGCCGGTCGATGAAGACATCGTCGCGCCGCTCTTCGAAGAAGATGTTAAGGCGGGCCTCGTCAAGCACCCCCTGGACATCAGCGATGCCTGGAAGAACAGCTACAGCGAGAACACTTCCCAGAAAGTCTGGGCCGCCAAGTTCACGGCCCGGCACCCGAACCTCGTGGCCCTGGAGCTTTCCAGCTTCAAGTGCGGCCACGACGCGCCCATTTACACCGTCGTCGAGGAAACGGTGACCAAGTCGGGCACACCCTACTTCTCGTTCAAAGACATTGACGAGAACAAGCCCACAGGCTCCATCAAGATCCGCGTCGAAACCATCTCTTACTTCTTGAAGCGCTACCGCGAGGACATGGTCCGCCGCAAGCAGAAACAGACGGAGATTGAAGCGAAGCTGAAGGACTTGGAAGCCCGACTGCGGGCGGAATTCGACGCCGAAACTACCCCCACCGTGGGCCCACCGCCTGCCCCCTATGAGGTGGAAACCCCGGTCGGCATCAACGCCATCCGGCCGGATGAGTTCTGATTTCCAACTGCGTTAACGGCCCCATCGAAAACCTGCGGGCGAGTCCAGGCGGATTCGTCACGGTGCTTTCCCCGCCGAGCAGCGCCGCGCCAAGCGCTCACCGCGCCATAGGCTGAGCCGCCAGGGTGTCTTCGCCGTCCCAGGAGGTATTCAGGCGGGGATCGCCGTGGGTCTCGAACGATTTCAGGAAGGCATCTACGAGAACGGGGTCAAAATGCGCCCCGCTGCAGCGGAGCAGTTCCGCGATAGCTTCGTCCAACGTCCGGGCCTTCTTATAGGCGCGCTCGGAAACCATGGTGTCGAAGCAATCGGCCACGGTCAGGATCCGGGCGCCCAGGGGGATTTCCTCACCCTTCAACTGGTCCGGATAGCCGCGGCCGTTGAACATTTCGTGGTGGTGGCGCACCATCAGGCCGATGCGCTGGATGGCCGGCACTTTCAAGGGCTCGAGGATTTCCTGGCCCTTCACACTGTGGCTCTTCATGATGGCGAACTCTTCCGAAGTCAGGGCCGCCGGCTTGTACAGGATGTGGTCCGGGACGCCGATCTTGCCGATATCGTGGAGGATGCCGGCCCGCCGGATTTCCGCGATTTCCTCGTCCGTAAGGCCCACCTGCCGGGCGATCTGCGCGGCCAGGCGTGAGACAGCCTGACTGTGGTCCCGCGTGTAATGGTCGGAAAGGTCGATGGCGCGCGCCAGTGAGGTGACGGTGTCCACCAGCGGGACATCACTTTCCGCATTCATTGCCTTTTCGAGGCGATTCAGAATATTGTTGAAGGTCTCAGGCCCGGTTGAAAACTTCCGCTTGAACTCCACACCCAGGTAGGCCTCCACCTGTCCGGACTCCGGAACCAGCGTCGCCACGCGCACCCCATTCCCATGCTCATGCTTGGCCAGATACATGCCCGCGTCCGCCACGTGGAGGATCTCCTCGTGAGTGGACCCATGGTCTGGGTAGGCCGCGATGCCGAAACTGGCGGTGATATGATGCGAGGCCAGGAAGGTGTCCTTCACGATGCTGTCCCGTAACCGCTCCGCCAACGCCTGCGCTTGTTCCACCCTCGCGTCGGGCATAAGGATCGAAAACTCGTCTCCTCCGTAGCGCGCCACGACGGAGGACTGCCGGACCTGGTCGGTTAGCACTTTCGCCACCGCGCTGAGCACCCGGTCGCCCTGCAAGTGGCCGTTCTGGTCATTGACGCCTTTAAACCCATCAAGGTCCATCATGATGACCGAGAAGGTGCGGTCGGAACGTTGCGCGCGGCGCAACTCCCGTTCCAGCTCTTCCATGAAGTAGCGGTGAGTCTTTAGCCCGGTAAGGCCGTCCGTGATGGCTTCCTCCAAGGCGTTCTGGAAGGCGCGTGCGTTGTGCAGGGCGATGGAGAGCTGGTCGGCGAGGGTCTTCAGCGTGACCACGTCCTGGTCAGAGAAGGCGTGCTCGCGGCGACTCTCCAGGGTCAAGACGCCCATGAGTTCATCCTTGTACTCCAGCGGCAAGCTCAAGCTAGAACGGACGTTCGGGGCGAGGGCAGCGTGAGCAGCGCTGCTGCCCAGCGAATTCGCCACAACCGGCTCGCGACGCTCCGCGGCGGCACCGGCTGATCCGATACCCAGCATCGTGCGGCGGCCTACGATTTCGGGACCATAGCCCGCCTCGGCTTCCACCACCAGTTCGTCGCTCTCACGGTCCATGACCTCAATGCGCGCCAAGTCGTAGCCGAAGGCCTCCCGCACCTGATTACAGGTGCTCGGCAGCAGTTCTTTGGGGTTAAGGACAGAGGTCGCCTTGCGTCCGATTTCGTTGAGCAAGGCCAAATGGCTGGCTCGGCGCTGTTCCCGCTTGAAGGTCCGGGCCTTCTCGAAAGCCCCCGCCGCCTCGTGCGCCAGCACTTGAATCAACTCGAGTTGCTCGGGGGTGATCGCCCGCTCGCGCTCGAAGTTGGCGACCGTCAGCACTCCCATGGAGCCGTCTGAGAAATGCAGCGGAACTCCGCACCAGGTGCGGACACGCGGAGTCATGTCGGCCATGTCCGAAGAGTATTTCATCCACTGCCAGTCTTCCACGAGTACGCGCACCTTGCGGGTTCGCGCCACCTCTTCTTCCAAATCGCTCGCCGACTTTGCCATCATCGCTCGCGCATTGCCCCAGCGCTCGAAGGGCACCACGGTCTCCAGCGGGCGCTCGGGCGAATCCTGCATCGCAAGCCCGAACTCGCATCCGCCCAGCAGGTTCTTCATGTTGCGGCCCAGCGTCGCCACCTGTTTGCGCAGGTCGAGGATCTCGCGCATGTCGCGCCCCACGGTGTCAAGAGCCCGTAGCACCTCGTCGTGCCGCTCTCCCTCGCGGACGAGGCGCCAATTCTCGATCGCCATGCTTACCTGGTTGCCAATACCTACTGCCAACTTCAGTTCTTCGGGCCGAAAGGCCTCCCGCTTCCGCCGGCCTGCCAGGAGGGCGCCAAAGGCGCGCCCACGCGTGGACAAGCCAATGACCATTAAGGACCGCACGCCCTCCGCTTTCAGGACGGCCACGAGCTTATGGAACGGGGAACCGCGCTGCCATTCCTCTGACGCTTCCGGCTTGTCCAGGTCGGGGACGGCCATCAGGGCTCCCCATCGTTCGGGGGCCGAAGCAAGGAAGCTTCGCATGGGTTCGGCGGATATCATCTCTACCGTACGTGCAGATATGCCTTGCGAACTAAGGTGACCGAACCCACCCGTAGCCTCTCCCTCCAGGATCACCAAGCCGTGGGATGCGTCATAGGTCCGCATCGTCCCCGCCAGAGCGGCGTCGGCCACTTCCCTGGGATCGCTGCTTTCGCTGAGTTCGCCCCTTAAGCTGTGGAGGCTGGAAAACCAGTTTACGAGGGAGGTGCGCTGCGCCAAGGCGGCGCGCCGCTGTAATTTGACTAGGTAGGAGAGGGCGCCGGTGAGAAGAACCGAGACGGTCAACAGAGGCAGGTGAGAAAGCAATTGGTGGAGGAAAGTATCCATCAGCATCCCCGCAGTGAATCCATACGCTGGCCGGGGCAATCAAAACCAGCGCAGCTCACTCCCTGGTCATCCCCGGGGTCCCCGGACTGCCCAACCCTGTTCCCCTCCCGGTGTGCTGGTGCAGCATATTTGGCCATCTGCTTCTCGACCTCCAGCGACCGACCGACTACCTCTTTCTTCGTACTAACCCCGACCAAATGTCAGCCTACCACGGTATCGAAATCTGTCCACGGCACGTGGGTACCATGACGAAAGTACTGGCTAAGGGATTGAAGAAAGGGGGCTCTTCATTCATAATCCAGAGGTGTCGAGGTGGCTATGCCGTTCGAGTCTGACAGGGTGATGTTTGAGATATACAAAGAAAGCACTTACAGCTGCCAATACCGCGTCGTCTACTTTACGGAACTGCAGGATCACAACAAGGAAGCCGAGATCAACCGCGCCATGGCCGGTGAGCACGTTTTCGACGGCTTTTTGAGGACCTATAAGAAAGACCTGGCCAAGGAAACAATCAGCGACATTCTGGCGGAGATGAACAGCGGGGAACACCTTACCGCAGATGAAATTGCACGGCGCTTGAAGCCCTTCATGGCCCCCTAAAACATCGAAACCGCGACGGTCAGAAAACTGAAATCGGGAAGATTGTCGGTCGTTCAGGTTTCCGTTCGCAGGGTCCTAGCTTCCGAGTTCCAATTCCCGCCAAGCGGTGTCCAGTTTCGAACTCGCCAATCCCAATAACGAACAGTGGAGCCTTGGCTCGGCGTGAGTGGATGCGCGGTAATGGTCTAATGATTCAGTAAGTTAGCCTATGTCGCGGGTTGGCGGCTGAAGTGCTAAACCTTTACCGGGGTGCATTCGTTTGTTCCAGAGAACACCGAGGTGAGCCAATGGGGCATGTTTGGCAAGACATTCACTATGGCTTGAGGGTGCTGGCCAAGAATCCGGGCTTCACGGCCCTGGCAGTCTTAACGCTTGCCCTCGGCATCGGCGCCAACACCGCGATTTTCAGCTTGGGCAATGTCTTCATGTTCCGTCCGCTGCCCGTTAAGGACGCCGATCGGCTGACCGTTGTGGCCGTACAATACCGGGCGGACGCTGACCCCCAGCAACTCTCATATCTTGATTACCAAGATTACCGCAAGCAGTCGGACGTATTCACGGGCATGACTTTCTACGTCCTCAGCATCGTGGGGCTGGCTAACCGAGGGCATGCCGACCGCGTAATCGGCGCCTACGTGCCGAGCAATTTCTTCACGATGCTGGGGCTTCGTCCGGCGCTGGGACGGCTCATCACTCCGGGCGAAGGCGATCAACCAAAAACCGGAGAGGTAGTTGTGCTCGGTCACAGCTATTGGGTGAGGCGTTTCGGCGCGGACCCGAATGTGATCGGAACCAACGTCACTTTAGACGGCCAAATGGCTACCGTCATCGGTGTCGTGCCGGAGGAATTTCGCGGCCCTTATAACATCATCGAGTTGGACGCCTATGCCCCCATCGGCATGCACGCAATGTCATCACGGAACTCTAACTTTTTCACGGATCGACGCGATACGGAGTTGCGCGTCCTGGCCACGTTGAAGCCCGGGGTGACCACAATGCAAGCCGAGCAGGCTCTGAATGTCATTGCGGGCCGGCTGGCGAAGGAGTACCCGCAATCCAATCAGGGCCAGATTGCGCGGGTGATTCCTGAGCGACTGGCGCGACCCGAGCCGGCGGTGGCGAATTACATGCCCCTGTTAACCACGGTCTTTCTGGTGATGGTCGGCCTCGTGCTGCTGGTGGCGTGCTTCAACGTCGCCAATCTGCTTCTCGCGCGTGCGGCGTTACGGGAAAAAGAAATGGCGGTTCGCGCCGCCATGGGCGCCAGTCGCGGACGTTTGATTGGGCAAATGCTGACCGAAAGCATTCTTTTGGCGATTGCTGCCGCCGTGGGCGGCGGACTGGTGGGCAATTGGGTGATCCAGGGGCTGGAGAGGCTGCGCCCGCTGGGCGACTTCGCGCTGCGGCTAGGCTTAACGTTTGACTGGCGGGTGTTCGGTTACGTGGCGGGCGTCGCCTTGCTGGCCGGAATTGTCGCCGGACTGGCGCCCGCGCTGCGCATCTCCCGCACCAATCTCAACGACACCTTGCGCGAAGGGGGGCGCGGCCTGATTGGCGTAACCCCGCGGCACTGGCTTCGCAATGGGCTGGTGATCGCCCAAGTTTCCGGCTCCTTGGTGGTTCTGGTCGCCGCCGGCCTGCTTACGCGAAGCCTCCGGAACGCCGAATCAATCGACCTGGGATACGATCCGCGCAATGTCCTGAATGTGAGCCTCGACCCCAAACTCCAGGGCTACGATCCGCCGCGCGCCCAGGCTTTTTTTCGCGACTTGCTGAGCCGGGCAAAATCACTCCCAGGTGTCGAATCGGCCAGCCTGGCATATTCTGTTCCACTGGGCCTCTACAACGAAGGGAGCAGCGTATACGTAGAGGGTCAAGCCCGCCAGCCCGCGGACAAGCGTGCGCCTGGGGCGGGCTATAACTGTGTGACTCCTGATTATTTCTCCACCTTGCGGATGAAGGTCCTCAGAGGGCGCGCGTTTACCGATGCTGATACCGGCAGCTCCCAACCCGTGGCCATCGTGAACCAGACCATGGCCGAACGGCTTTGGCCGCGCCAGGACGCGCTGGAGCAACGGTTTCGCTACGAAGGCGCGCAAGGTCCTTCCGAGACCGTCTACCAAGGCGCGTCCGGCCCGCTCGTGACCGTAGTCGGCGTGGTGCGAGACGCAAGAGTGCAAGGCCTGCTGGACCCTCCCGGAAATTACTTCTATGTGCCCCAGACGCAAAACTACAAATCCATCCATGTGCTTCATTTGCGCACTTGGGTGCCGCCCCAGTCCCTGCGGGCTCCGGTCGAAGCCCTGGTGCGGGACCTGGACCCCAGCCTGCCGGTCTACGATGTGATGACCATGGAGCAGGCAGTGGCAGGCGCCAACGGGTATTTTCTATTCAAGATGGGCGCAGGTTTCGCCGCTTCCCTCGGCGCTCTCGGCTTGCTGTTGGCCGTAGTGGGAGTCTACGGCGTGGTCTCCCATGCGGCCAGCCAACGGATGCATGAAATCGGCATTCGCATGGCATTGGGCGCCCAACCGCGCAGTGTGCTGAAGTTGGTGATCCGCCAATCGCTGCTCCTGGTGGGCGCGGGTGTTTGTATCGGCGTGTTTGCCGGGCTCGGGGCAAGCCGGATGCTGGTGAGTTTCCTCATCGGCGTCCCCTCCTACGACCTTCTCACTTTTGCTTGCGCCTCAGCCCTGATGCTGGCGGTGGCGCTTGTGGCTTGCTACATTCCGGCCCGCCGGGCCGCGCATGAGGACCCCATGGTGGCGCTGAGATATGAATGAGGCGGGGCAATCTCTTGCCGCTACGGAAGCTCGGCAATCAGGGCGGAGGTGAACTCCTCGGTCGATGCCGAGCCGCCCAAGTCCCGCGTCAGGCTGCGCCCTTCCCGGTATAAGTTGTGAATGGCTTTTTCCACGCGGTCGGCGACGCCGCCCTGGCCCAGGTGCCGCAGCATGAGGACGGCTGACTGCATCATCGCCGTCGGGTTGGCGAGATTCTTGCCCGCGATGTCCGGCGCGCTGCCGTGTACCGCCTCGAAGACTGCGCATTCCTCCCCCAGGTTGGCTCCGGGGACCAGTCCGAGACCGCCCACCAAGCCCGCGCAGAGGTCCGAAACGATATCCCCGTAAAGGTTCTGGAGCAGCAGCACGTCGAACTGCTGCGGCTTCATAACCAGTTGCATGCAGCAGTTGTCCACAATGACCTCGCGGTATTTGATTTCGGGGTAGTCCGCGGCGACCTTGCGGATGCACTCCAGAAACAAGCCGTCGGTGAGCTTCATGATGTTGGCCTTGTGGACGGCGGCAATCGCCTGTCGCCCGTATTGGCGCGCGTAATCAAAAGCAAAGCGCGCGATGCGGGTGGAGGCCCGTTCGGTGATGACCTTCAGACTTTCCACGACTCCGGGGACCACGGTGTGTTCCAGGCCGGAGTAGAGGTCTTCGGTGTTTTCCCGCACGATGACGAGGTCGATATCCCCGTGCGGGGTACGGACGCCGGGAAGATTCTTGACCGGCCGGAGGTTGGCGAAGAGGTCCAGCGCCTTGCGCAGGGCCACGTTGATGCTCCGGTGCCCGACGCCGACCGGCGTGGTGATGGGCCCCTTCAGGGCGACGTGGTTCTGGAGGATGGATGTCACCGCGGGGTCCGCTTGGGCGTCCTCGACCCGCATGCCCACAATGGGCTTGGCCTCGACCTCCTCCCACTCAAGTTGCGCGCCTGCGGCCTCCAGCAAGCGCGTCGTCGCGCGCGCCACTTCGGGGCCAACTCCATCCCCTGGGATGAGCGTCACCTTCGCTGTCATCGTCTGCTTCTTTCGATACCAACTTACTGCGGGGCAGAGGCATTGTACCCGCAAACGCCCCCCGCCAGAACTTGAAACTGGAAATTGGAAACCTGAATCTCAAGGCTCAAGTTGTTTTTTCGAGTTTCCAATTTCCAGTTTCTAATGCAAGCACAGAAAGTAAGGTTACATGTTCGCTGTAGAATTCGGGCAGAGCCCCTTCACCCGGTCCGTCGGCTGACGGCCCACCCTCTCCCGAAGGGAGAGGGCTGGAATGGTTGATTCTTTGTCCTCTCCCTTAGGGAGAGGGCGGCCCGCAAGGGCCGGGTGAGGGATCAAGCGACATAGATCTCCGAACACTGTAACTTTATTTTTTGCGTGTGTGTTAGTTTCAGTTTTCTGCGCTTTTCTCGCTCAACGCAAGGTACTTCCCAGGACCTGATCGAGCGCCTCGATCGGGCCGGAAACACTCAACTCCACCCGCGAGCCACTCTGGCGAGCCTCCATGGTCTGCAGGATCGAGGACACGCTCGAAGTGGACGCGGAGTTCGCAGTGGGCTGCTGCGAAGCCGCCTGAAGCAGGCTGATCAACTTGAGCAGTGCCGCGGCGCTCGCGTCGTCCTGGCAGATAAGCGCGAGATGCGACGAGAACCCCCCGTCCCACTCGACTCGATAGAGGACGGCCTTCACGGGGCTGAGCAGTACGCTGAGGTCCCGGCTGGGATTTGTTCCCCTCTGCGGCCCGGAGCCGGCAGGCGGCGAGCCACCGGTGAACCATCCTGCCGCCAGATTCGCAGCGGCCTTGCCGTTGAGGATGCCCCATTGGGGAGCCGTGCCCTCCAGTTCGTCCTCCCAGCTCGAAAAATTGGGGTTGGTGTCCAGCCCATTGGCGGAGCCTTGCCGGACGTCGAGGAGGGCCTTGAGGTCGGCCAGCGGCCCGAAGGCTGCGCGTGAAGTGTCAAGCAAAGTAAAGAATACGTCCCCGGAGTCTTGCCCCGAGCCGAAGGCGTAGAGATCGGCCCCTGCATAGGACTGCATGGGCAACTGGCTTTCCGCGTAATAGGCGCGCACCTTGTCGGGCTGAAAGCGCCCCTGAGCAAGACCGAAAAAGCCCGTGCTCCCGGAAGCTTCGCCGCGCCAACCGAGCATGACTTCATCCACATCTTTGTCGGGGTCGACCCCCATCGCCCGGAGAAAATCCTGAAAATAGCGGAGCTGCCGGTTCAGGATGCGGTTATGAAGCTGCGGGTAATCAGTTGAGGAGCGGAGCTGCGCGTAGTTGGCATACGCCACTTGCTGGGTGTCACGAGGAAAGCTGGACATCGCATCGCTGGCAAATTGGCCGCGCAGAGAAAGGGGGAACAACAGGACGGTAAGAAGAAAAGCTTCCAGGCGTAGGGCACGGAGACAACGGAGAGAGGGGCCCGTCATGCTGACTCCGCTGCTGCCGTGCAGGAGTTCCAGTACTGGGTGGCGGTTACATGGCCGCCCTGAAATCTCTGTGGAGAGTCGTTTCATCCCTGAACTTTCGGGTCCCGTCATGGCAGGGGCACTTGATGGACCTGCTCGGCGACCTGAAGGTTAGCGGGAGGGAGCCAGCTCACGCTATTCACGGTTCCGATTTTTTGCTGGTAGAACAGCAAGCCCTTAGTGATCAGGTATGGGCTTTGGGATGTCAGCCCGGTCAGGTCGGTAATCCCCGTGAAGGGCGTGTTGACAGTGGTAAGGACGGCGATGGGTTGGGACTGAAACAGGGGCGAGCAGGGCTGGAGGTAGAAGCCTCCCGTCTTGCCGTCCGTGCCCACGACCACGGGCGTAGTGGGCGACAGATCCAAGTGGCCCAGGATCGTCTGAGACCCGAGATAAATTGAGCGGGCGCTGGCGGTCGCCGAAGATGTTCCGCTGCTGAGCTGCCCGTGCACCACCACCCGCTGGCCGGCGCCCAACGTCGTGGGATCGAAGCTGAAGTTGGCAAAATTCGTGCCAGGCACGCTAATTACGAAGCGTGTGGTCGGCGAAACAGTCGAAACGCTCACCGATAACAGGGAGCCTAGCGGGACCGTGCTGCTCACGTCCGGGTCCTCTTCGCGGACGTAGAGATTGAACTGCGTCGCATCGCCTGAGGTGCGTGTCACCGAACTAATCAAGCCGGTAAAGGCTGTCTTGCCGGTCGTGGCGTCCTCCTGCTCCTCAGCCTCGACCTGCTGAGCCACGATATGGGCGTTGGCGTCTGCGATGGCTTGGACTTCCACGAATGTTCCGGCCGTCAGACCCGCCAGGCTTGCAACCCCACCCAGCGTGGTCGAAGAGGTCACCTCGACCGTCAGCGTGGCGCCGGAAGGCGGCTGCAGTGTAAAGCTGCCGGTATAGGCCGAGTTAGACGAGGTGGTGCTGACGCTTTGAACGATGCCCTGGAGATGTTCGAATTCCGCGAAACCGTTGGCGCCCGGGCTGGTTGAAGGGGTCGCGGTAAAGGTAGGGGTCACTTTCCCGGTGAGCTGGCCCGTGGTGGGGTCGATGAGAACGGATTGCAGGAGATTGAAATCCAGCCCCAAGGCCGCGGTGCCGTTAGCGGCCACGGTCAGGGAAGGACTCAAGTCGATGGTTACGGACAGAGTGCTGAGAGTGGGGGTGAGGGTTTTGATCACTGGGGGCGATTTCGTGGTGTCGAGATAAGTGATTTGAGGGTTCGCTAGGGTGACCGTGAGCTGGGTATAGGCTCCAGGCGCGAGCTTGACCAGATTCAGCACACTGGAGAAGTCCAGCAGTGATGCAAAATCCAAGGTGACTGAACTTCCCGCGGGCAAGATGGAGACCTGTCCTCCGCCCGCGCCTCCTGGTGACGAACCACTGGCTTGCGGCGTGAGCGTCATCCCGGTAATCGTGACCTTGAAGGAGAGGATACTGCAGAGTGGAACGTCGCCGCCGTATACGACTAAAGAACTGGTTGGCTGGCTAAGGGATGGTGTGTTGGTAATCTTTCCGCTGCACCCGGAAAAATGCACGATCCCCGCCAGCACTACTACGGTCGCCAAGACGAGAAGTTGCTTGCGCATCAAAGCCCTCCTCATCCCCTCCTAGCTCCTGCGTACTTCTCTTTCGAAATTCCAAACGGCGCTCTCGGTCCTGCGTCTCCCTTTCTAACCCATAGTATCTCTAGCCAATATACCAGATTATGAGGTCTGGCGATGCCAGGAAAGTGCTTATCAAGTGGATGCAGGTACGACCCATATTCGAGGTGAATCACTAAATCGGACTTCTTGTTCGTATGTGGACGAATCTCGTGCCCTAGCCATCATGCTGAGAACAGCACGTCATCAGCGGTTTCCGGCTCGGACTCCTCTGTGCTGCTGTCGCGATCTGCGATCAACTTTCGGAATTGATTGCGGGCCTTGATTTCGACTGCCCCCTCTGCTAATCTAAATAAGTGGGGAACAGGGCGAAGTTAGTGAATTAGCCCGAGTGGAGGACTGTAGTATGGCAATAGAACTCACGCCCAAGGCCGTATCCAAGGTCAAGGAAATCCTGGCCCAACAGAACCCTCAGCC
>Ga0187771_10001403_pt1 | contig 16052 bp, 19 predicted proteins | sample 0116_SJ02_MP15_1_FD_133139 | JGI IMG/M metagenome (GOLD analysis project Ga0187771, IMG submission 133139) | Tropical peat soil microbial communities from peatlands in Department of Meta, Colombia - 0116_SJ02_MP15_10_MG | ecosystem: Environmental > Terrestrial > Soil > Wetlands > Peat | place...
CCTAGAAACGTAGAGAATCTACCTGGCGCCATAGATATAAAAATAGACAAAGGAAGGCTTGAATTTCAAAACGTGACGTTTGGGTACGTAAAAGATAGACCTGTATTGAACAGTGTCACTTTCACAGTAGAGCCAGGTGAAAAAATAGCCATACTCGGTGCAACGGGATCTGGGAAAAGTTCTCTTATTTATTTGGTTCCCAGGTTTTATGATATCCAAGGCGGTAGCATAAAGATAGATGGGCATGATATACGCGAGTTTAAGCTCGATTCTCTAAGGCGACAGGTAGGCGTGGTACTGCAGGATATTTTTCTGTTCTCTGGGACGATCAGGGAGAATATCGCTTTCGGCAAGCCTGATGCTTCGATGGATGAAATAGTGCAAGCTGCCAAGGCGGCCAGAATACACGACTTCATCGAATCTCTGCCATTAGGCTACGACACGCCAGTCGGCGAAAGAGGGGTCACTCTATCTGGGGGTCAAAAGCAGAGAATGACCATAGCCAGAGCGCTCTTAACCGACCCAAAGATCCTAATAATGGATGACTCCCTGTCTTTCGTAGATGCGAAAACAGAGCAGGAAATTCAAGCTGCAATCGAGGAAGCAACGAAGACAAGGACGACGTTAATAATCGCTCAAAGGTTCTCAACGATAAAGACGGCTCAGAAAATACTAGTTCTAGAAAACGGCTCAATAGCAGAGTTTGGCACGCATGAAGAGCTCATCGCTAGAAACGGCGTCTACAAGAAAGTCTATGAAACACAGTTCATCCAAAAGGCATCGCCAATGATAGAAGAAACAGGTGAGGCTTAGTGTCGAGCTCGTACGGAACTTTTTCCACAAAGCAGGAAGAGAAAAGAAAAAGAACTGTTCCTGACCGGGTACTGATCAGAAGAGTCTACAAATACGCACGAACCTATAGGAGAAACCTCATAATCGGCACAGTAGCCACCGTTGCTGGTGCGCTTACAGGATTGGTTGCGCCGTACATGCACGCGATAGCCATCGACAATATAATAATGACTAAGGACCTCTCAGCCTTCATTTGGTGGATTCCCCTCTTCGTTGCCGTCATTATGGGCAACTACGTGTTTCAGTATATTCAGACCTATCAAATGCGAATAGTAGGAGAGAGAGTAGTTGCTAGAATGAGGGATGATATGATGGAGAAACTGCAAGTTATCTCTCTTAGATATTTTTCAGAGGGGGAAGCAGGAAGAATTATCTCGCGGCCAACGAACGACGCAAACACCGTAAGAATCTTCCTCAGGCTCGGCCTTACGAGCATTCTTATTGATCTCTCTTCAATTATGGGCTCTTTCGCCATAATGCTCTACCTAGATTTTCAACTAACACTTCTTGCAATATCGATACTTCCTGTGGCCTTAATTCTCGTTTGGTTTCTTGGGAAATACTCTCGAGCTGCTTACAGGAGAACCCTGATCACGACTTCAGGACTAACAGCAAGGATGCAAGAAGATCTAGCAGGCATAAAGGTAACTCAAGCTTACGCACAGGAAGAAGAGACAAAGAAGAAGTTCTTGAAGAGCCAAGATGAAAACGTCAAGGCGACCATAAGAGCCATTCTGATAGGTTCGTCATACACGCCGTTCGTCATAGGATTAAGATTGATCGGAACTATGATAATTCTGTTCTACGGAGCTATGGCTGTGATAAATGGAACTATATTAATCGGCGTTCTCGTTGCTTTCACGGAGTATCAGTTCTCGTATTTCATGCCTCTGGTTGACCTCGTTTCCATGTATGATCAGTATCAGTCAGCCATGTCTGCAATCGAAAGAATGTTCGACGTGATAGACACGAAAGTCGAGGTGCAAGACGCACCGTTGCAGGTGGTATCGCGTTAAGATGATAGAGGAAGTCGAGTTTGAGAACGTTAGTTTCGGGTACGATCCGAGTGTCCTAGTTCTGAAAAACATCAACTTTTCTCTGAGGCAGAACATGAAACTCGCAATTGTTGGTCAGACGGGTGCAGGAAAGAGCACCATAATCAACCTTCTCGCGAGATTCTACGATCCGAGTGAGGGCAGGATACTTATCGACGGACGTGACATAAGAGAGATTCCTCTTGCCTCTTTGAGAGGATTGATGAGCATAGTTCTTCAGGACTCGTTTCTCTTTTCGGTCTCAATAAGGGAAAACATAAGGTTCGGAAAACCTGAAGCGTCGGATGAAGAAGTTGTAGAGGCAGCAAAATCTATTGGTGCCCATGATTTCATAATGAAACTTCCTGACGATTACGATTACGTGATACAAGAGGAGTCTGCAAACATATCAATAGGCCAAAGACAGCTCATAAGCTTCGCCAGAACGCTACTCGTAAATCCAGAAATCCTAGTGCTGGACGAAGCGACTTCCTCAGTTGATGCATACACCGAGCTGGTGATACAGAGAGCACTGAAGAAGCTGATGCGCAACAGAATGACGATAATAATCGCCCACAGGCTCTCAACCATCAGGCTATGCGACGAAATCCTGACCATAGACCAGGGGTCAATAGTGGAAAGAGGCACGCATGAACAACTGATGCGTGAGAACGGCTTGTACAGCTCATTCTACAGATTGCAATTCAGAGAAGAAACAGGAGCTCAAGCATAAAATGCCCATGTTCGAACAAGGAAACAACGAAGAAAGAGAAACCGAAATAGAAAGGCAGAAATAAAAAACTAGCCGACATGACTGGTATGGCAAAGAAGAGAAAGAAGCCTAAAAAGGAAACGAAAAAGGATGCCGAGCAGGTAATAGAAGAGGATAAGGCATATTCCACGAGAGAATTGGAAGAAGACTTCTAATAAACTATTGCACAATAACCGTGAGCTTGAATGCGTGCTCCTAAGGTGACTTCTGCTCTCGACATGGTGGATGGTGATTTTGATGATTCTTTTTGGCACTCGGCCTGGGAATTTGCTTGGTGCGCACAGCCTACCCCCTCGGTCCAGCATATGATCCAAACATGATCCAAATATGCCTAAGCTGCAAAACCAGCGGCATAAGCCCCAAGAGCGAACGAATTTAGAAGCAAGGCTTGCTCACATATTGCCTAATGCAGTGAACTAGAGTCTAAGGCGTGTCAGAGAACATGTACGTTCTAAGGAACCACAAATGTTATTCCAGAAGTCAGAAAAGTAAGGTTTCTTTGGGAAATCTGAGTATTCATCGTAAGCTTTTTTCACGGTGCTTCTCTCTGTAAACTTTACACCGTTGAACAGATTGTCGTCGCAAAAATTTTTTGATGAACCTAAAAGGAAGGGCGCGAAGCGCCCGCCGCCTAGCAGAGTGTTTCTGATATAGTTCCGTCGTCTTTTCTAGCACTCCACCATTTCAAAATTTCTCTCATATTGTAACTGCAAATTATTCCATGGAGAAAATCGTAAACAAAAAACAGGCTTTTAAACGGAAATTGGTCGAAAATATGCCATAATTTCTCAAGGCAGTGTTCTATCGCTAGATGTGCATGAAGAGAGAGGAATGAAGGAACTCGATGGTTGTTCATCGTATAGCAATAGTCTGAAAATGATGCAACTCCAACGTACTCTTTCCAAGGATAAACCCACACATCTTTATCTGTTATTGGTGTTTGAGCTACACATCTAACGATTTTTGTCAAGTTCTCACGCTCACATTTTGGGAAGAAACTTATTCTCCCAACCTTGCATCTCACTTTCAGTCGCTCCACCATAGCTTTCAGTGAAGCTTTGCTGCGTGGTCTGCATCAACGCAGCGCAAGCGGGAATATTCCCTTTCGTAATTCGTTTGAGTTTCTGAGCGCAAAAGTGTCGCCACATATGGTCTGGGGGGATTCTTCCGTACTTCTCGATCAGTTCAGGAACAAATTTCTTAGTCGCTTCTAAGTTCACTTCGGCAACATCCATGTCAGTCATGCCCTCAAAAATCAGCCCTGCCTTTCTGTCTCCGATCAACTGTTGAATGAGATTTCCGACTTCCTTAGTGAGTTTGAACGTTTTGACTTCACGAAACTTTTCAGTAACCGTGAGATAGTCCCATTCAATGTCGCGCTTGAAGTTCTCGATCCTAGCTTTTTCAACAGCGTTTATGCGTAATCCTCGAAAATACATGAGACGGTCTGCCACGTACACCTTGAAGTTTCGACTCTCAACATACTCAAGCATCACCTCAGCTTTGGAGTCTTCAATCGTCAGGTCTTTGAATTTGCCGAAGCCTTGGCCCTTCCCAACTCCGATCTTCTCCCAATCGGCAGAGCCTTTGCTTTTCAGAAAGTCTTTGAGTGCACGTCTAAAATGATACGTATCATGCCCTTTAGCTTCTAGGTCAGCGAAGATTTCCATAGCGTCACGAGTAGTCAACCGATCAGGATGCTTCTCATACTCACGACAAACTTTCCGAAGAATCGCAATTTGAGTAGTGACGTACTGAGGAAAGAGAGGTTTTCCCTTGCGTCTTCTCATTCCCATCCACAATTTCCATTCTTTGACGCTTGGCACTTCCAAGAATGTTCCGTTTTGAAAAAGACCTTGGTCAACCGCTTGCTTCTCGGTTGGTGCTCCGTCTTTGAGTTCTTGGGCTAACTGATCGTGAATGTCTTCGTGGTCTTTGAACCACATTGTGATGCTCTGAGGTTTCCTTTCTGTGTTTCTTTTGGCTAGTATGCGATTTGCTATTGCAGAAGGAGAGAGTGTTCTCATCTCTCTAGCTATGTTAGGGATGTCTCTTTTGGGAACGTACCTCATTTTTACTTTCCTGTTGCTTGCTTGCTTGCATGATATCAACATAAGAATTATATATAAAGATTGCGTGAAATCATTCTAGCAAACAAGCAAAGGAAAGATCAGAGATTGAGCGAAGAAAAGGGCATAATCTATGTCAGAATCGACAAAGAGCTTGAGAAGAGATTCAGAATAGAGGTCACTCGGCTTTATGGTGGAGAAAGAGGCGCACTAAGCAGAGCTATTGAAGAATCTATCAACCTGTGGCTAAAGAAGAAAGAAGGCTCAAAATCCTAGTATATGGCTACCTCGTCAAGTTCCTCGACTGTGGCTTGTATCTCATCCGCTAGTATCTCAGCGAGTTCGTTTGCCTCGTCTTCAACATCGGCGATCTGTTCTTCCAAGTCCTCTATTTCGTCATCGTCTTCAGCCTCTTCCAGCCGATCTTCTAGAGCGTCTAACTGTTCGAGTTTCTCGTCTATCGTTGCTCGCAATACTCTGAGTTCTTCTATGTCCGTCTTTTCACCCCCTTTTTAGTCGATCTCTTCGCGCATTACTCTTCGTCGCTTTGCTCTTCTTCTTGGTCGGTTTCCTGTTCAACAGTTTCGTCTTCGGGTTCTTCTTCTAGTTCGAGAAATTTCTCAAAATCCTCTACGTGTTCCATGGCGTATTCGAAAGCAGTTTCAACAAGGTCGCCTAGATTCATGCCTTCGATATCAACGAGAAACTGCTTCATATCCTGATGAGCGTCTTTGGATATTTTAACCCAAGGCAATACTAATCATCTCTAAACGTACCAATATTGCAAAATACTTAAGCAAGATAGAGACATGGTGCTATGTCTTCAATCAGACAGGTCTTTCAGAACTAGACTTTTCAAGTAAGCATAAACGGTCAGCTTTTTGTTTCGGCACTTTCTTACAACTCTTCTGTACTGCTCTTCGTTCAACCAAACGTCTAATTTCTTCATTGTTTTTGCCGAGCATAGAGTTCCATGTATTGTTTGCACTTCGGAAAGTCTTGGCACTTGTGCATACAGTCTTCAGCTACGCTAACACGCTCGTTCTTGAGTGAACACTGAACCATTCCCCCGCTTTCTGTTGGCTGAGCATAGACTGATTTTTCAGTTGTCCTTGTCTCAATTTTTGTCTCTATCTTCTCGGTTGTTCTTTCGATTGATGCGGGTTTCTCAACACTCCTTTCGATACTAGGCATTTCGTTTGGTATTGGTGATGAAGATTCTTGTTTCCTCTTTAGACTCTCAAATTCTGCATGCTCTATGTCGTGGAGTTCGTGAATTCTATTCACTTCTCGTAGCGCTTGTATCCCGCCTTCTCTTAGAAAATCGTTGTCATGCAAACAGGCACCCAAGTCCATTCTCAGCCAGTCGATCTCTTCATCCTTGTCCTTTATGACAGCGTTTGCATTCTTCACATGGTCTCTCAGGTCGGCAATGGTGCTTTTCATTCCTCGCACTGTCTCTTGATCTGTCTGGAGAACTTCCGCTTTGAGCGTTTCTCTTTCCTCTCTCAATTTTTTTACTTCGTCTTTGAGTTTCTCAACAGTAGTCAAAGGAAAATCTGCAGTTCTAGATAGTTTACAAACCATACATTCAACCAACAGCTTTCTTATTGTGCGACCACGCTCTTTTTTACAGTCAATCCAATCAGGGTGAGAAGGAATGCCACTCAAGTATTCGCAGAGTTGAACGTTTACAACTTGTTCTTGTATTCCTTGTGAACTCGCCTTTTCAAGAACATGATTAAGGGTTTCGTTGAAGCCTTTGAGATGAAAGTCCTTTTGACATTTCTCAACGAATGCTTGGTTAGTAGGAGTCAATCTAACAGGTTTTGGTCGTGTTAGATGTCTGTCTTTATTTTGGACTGGACTCAACATTCTCTTTCTCCTTTGCTTTCTTGCCTTCTCGTATCCATCTTGCGATTGTCGTGTGATTTATGCCTGTGATTCTTTCTAGTTCCCTTGAGGAAACTCCTTTTTCGTGGGCTTCTATCAGTTGAGGCAGGAGTTGTTCTTTCATTGTTTGGTAGTTGATTCGTTCTTCTTGTTTAGTTTGAATGGCGTCTCGAATCTTCTGTGTCCACTCGCTGAGTGTCTTCTGCGTAGTGCTTTTTAGACTTTGAACTAAATTCATTTCTTTTCGAAGAGTTGATACTCGAATGCTTCTGATTAAATTTGGGGTGATGTTAGTTTGTTAGTTTCTTAGTGTAAGAAAGTAAGGATTTCCGTGAAAATGTTAGCTAGAACTAGAGCGCTTTTTCTGAGTTAAGAAGCCAGTGTCACGTTTGATAGATTTGTGTAAAATCTTGGGCTGCTTTGTACTGGAGCAATAAGCTATAATGCATTCGCTTGGCTATCGAACTACGTATGATGGATTCTCTTGTTTCAAACGTGCTCAGAGTGGTTGACTGAGGCGTTGTTATGCTCAACAGTAATACAGAAACATATTTACTATGCCTTACTGCACATAACACCATGCACCAATCGCTGTCCATTTGTGGAATCCACAAAGAACAGATTTGACCATTGTGGAAGTTAACTTTTTGACTTGTGGATTCCACATTCTATTGCTGTCAAGCGCAGTGTCGGATTTCAAAAAGAAGCCTAAATATTCGAGAAAAGTGGATTCCACTTTTTGAAAAAAACGAAACCTTACTAGTAGCTTACGTTAAAAAGTAAGCTTTTCCATTGGTTCAACATCACATTACCTTTTCCAGAATCAAACCAGCTTTCTCTAACGCAAAACCTCAGCGAAGCACGTATTTATTAACTTGAACAACAACGCAATTTTCATCTCTTGAACGTACTGAATGGTCGAAGACTTTGCGTGCCGAGATAAAAGTGAAGGGCATCGTTCAAGGTGTGGGCTTTCGCCCGTTCGTTTACCGCTTGGCAGTGTCGCATGGGTTTGTGGGCTATGTCAGAAATCGAGGCGACGCCACTGTAGAAATTATGGTGGAAGGCGACCAAAACCACTTAAAACAATTCGTCACAGACCTGCGTAACAAGAGACCACCCCTCGCACGGATATACGATCTGCAAGCAAAATACTCGCAAGATCAAGGAAAATTCGACAGTTTCACCATTATTAAGAGCACAGAAAAAGCAAAACACTCAGGCTCCGTTATCCCGCCTGACGTTGCGATATGCGAAGAATGCCAAAAGGAACTCAAAAACCCGGCCGATCCGCGGTATGAATATTTCTTCATAACCTGCACCAACTGTGGACCACGATACACCATCATCCAGCGCCTTCCGTACGACCGAGCAAACACCACCATGCAGGCTTTTGAGATGTGCCCCTTCTGCAAAACCGAATACGAAAATCCACTCAACAGAAGATTTCATGCACAAACTGTCGCGTGCCCAGTGTGTGGACCAATAGCATACCTAACAACGAGAGAAGGCGAACGCATTGACGAGAAAGACCCGATTAGGCAGGCTGGAAAACTCCTCGGAGAAGGAAGCATAATCGCTATAAAAGGCTACGGAGGCTTCCACGTTGCAACTGCAACCACAAATAGTATGCCAATAGAAAGACTCAGGCAAATAAAGCACAGGTCGCAAAAACCCTTCGCCATAATGGCACCCGGCCTAGCGACAGTAAAAACCTTCGCCGAAGTGAGCATGCAAGAGGAAAAAGCGTTAACTTCGTATATTCACCCTATTGTGCTGCTGAACAAAAGCGAAAACTATTTTCTTTCAGATCAAGTGGCACCGAAATTACACAACATCGGTGTCATGCTACCCTACACAGGCTTGCATATAATGCTGTTTGACAAGGTCGAAGAGCCTGCGTTTGTGATGACAAGCGCCAATCCACCGAGCGAACCCATCGTAAAAGACAACGAAGAAGCACTAAAGAAACTGGGAAACACTGTCGATTATTTCTTATTCCACAACCGCGAAATCGCACACAGATGCGACGATTCCGTGATACGATTGCACGGCTCAAGCGTAACCACGATTCGACGCTCCCGTGGATACGCACCAGAACCAATACAACTGAAAAAAGCCGTGAAAACGTGTGCTTTAGGTGTGGGAGCCGAACAGAACGTCACTGCCTGCATTCTCTTGGGCGATAAGGCGTTCATTTCACAGCACATCGGTGATGTGGAGAACGTCGAAACTCTCGAGTTCTTGAGAAACACGATAAGCCATTTGATTCAATTGACAAACAGCAAAACCGAACTAATAGCCTGCGACGTACATCCCAAGTTCTCCACAACAACACTCGCGCAAACGCTAGGGGCAAAACTGAACTGCCCGGTAATTCTAGTTCAGCATCATCACGCGCACATAGCGGCTCTCATGGCTGAACACGACGTGAATGAAATGGTAGGTATCGCGTGCGATGGCTTCGGCTACGGCACAGATGGCCAAGCATGGGGTGGCGAAATCCTTCATTGTGACTCGCATGGCTTTAAACGTCTTGCCCATTTGCAGGAACAGCCTATGGTTGGCGGCGACCTTGCGACGCGGTATCCAATTCGAATGGTGGCAGGAATTCTCCACAAAGTTGCAAACATTGAGGATTGGCTCTCCGAAAACAACACCGTGCTTCCACACGGTAGAGCAGAAGCAGAAATAATCCTAGAACAGCTAACGACGGGTCATGTAGGAACAAGAACGACCAGCTGCGGGCGAATTCTGGATGCAATCGCCGTTATCTTGGGCATATGCAGCGAGCGCACTTACGAAGGCGAGCCGGCCATGAAACTCGAATCCGTGGCCATGAAAGGAAGAGACGTCTTAAAACTGGAGCCAAGGTTCGAAGGCAACACGCTTAACACAACATGGCTCGTAAAAGAAGTATTCGAACAACGAAACAGATTTTCTCCTAATGATTTGGCTTGTTCCGCACAATCGTATTTGGCACGAGGATTATCACACTTGGCAACTAAAGAAGCAGAACGTTTAGGCATAAAGAATGTCGGCTTCTCAGGCGGAGTGGCATATAACCAACACATTACCTCAGTAATCAGAAGAAACATCGAGGAGAATAAACTAAACTTTTTTGTCCATGAAAAACTGCCAGCAGGTGATGGTTGCGTAAGTTTAGGTCAAGCGTACGCTGCCTGCACACAAGAAGGGCAAAAATCGGAACGCATTTAAGCGTGAGCCCAATGGCATAAACATGATAAAAATGTGCTTGGCGATCCCAGCAAAAGTCATTGAACTCAAAGAAAACACAGCGAAAGTTGATTTTGGAGAAGGCGTACTTCGCGACGTTAACGTTACATTAGTCGAGGCCAAAATCGGCGAATACATTTTGGTGCACGCTGGATACGCCATTCAAGTTTTAGACAGAAAATCTGCTGAAGAAACCCTACAGTTATGGAAAGAGGTTTTAGCTTCTTCTGCGAACTTGTCTGCCTAACAGGGTGGGCGTAGAGTTTGGCTAGAGTGAAGGATGTCGTTAAGGCTGAAGAAGGCGAAGTCTTCGATGTCGAACTAGAAAAAGACGTGCTAAAAGCAAATAGAGAAATCGCCCAAGAAAACCGAACGTTCCTGCAAAAACACGGCGTAAGGGCAATAGACATAATGGGCGCAATCGGCGCTGGAAAAACATCGCTCATAGAAAAACTCGTTGACAAATTAAAAAGCCGTTACAGAATCGCCGCGTTCAAAGGAGACCTCACTACAACCATAGACGCGGAAAAAATCAGCCGTCACAACGTTCAAGTAATTGCGATAAACACAGGGAAAGAATGCCATCTCGACGCGAACCTAGTGAGGAAGGCATTTCAAAAACTGAGCCTCGACAGCATCGATTTGCTCTTTATCGAAAACGTTGGCAACCTGATCTGCCCAGCGGAGTTTCCATTAGGCTCGGAAAAACGCGTGGTTATAATCAGTGTTACTGAGGGTCCTTACATGGTGGTTAAGCATCCGTTCATTTTCATGGACGCAGATGTGGTTGTGATAAACAAAATCGACTTGGCGTCTGCTATGGATGTGAGTGTGGAGAATCTCAAAGCGGACGTGAAAAGGATAAACCCAAAAGCCAAAGTTGTACCGACAAACTGCAGAACTGGCGAAGGCGTGGACAATGTTATCGAAGCCTTAGGATTATAGGAGATAGCGACGAGTGCATGAAGGCTCTATAACAACGCAAATCGTCGAAAGCGTATTGAAAGAAGCAAAAGGGCGTAAAGCCAAAAAAATCGTTGAAGTGCAGTTGGTAATCGGGAAATTAACCTTCCTCAACTCTGAGCAGGTGCGTTTCTGGTATGAGGTTCTGACTAAGGACACGATTATGCAGGGCTCCAAGCTCATTATCGAAGAGAGTGAAGGAATAGTCAGATGCCCTAAATGTGGATACGAGGGCGACTTCAAATACATCGACGACCCTGCCTTGCACGTTCCTACTCCGACGCTTAACTGTCCGAAATGCAACGCAGTCGTCGACATCGTGGGCGGAAAGGATTGCTTGATAAAAAACATCAAAATGCTGGTGTAAGCGCATGGTGGAACAGCTGAAGTTTCGGGACCCAGAGCTCGCAAAGCAAGTTGCCCAGCAGATTCAGGGTTTGGCGCCTAAGCATCAGGTCAAGTTTTGTCATGTGTGCGGTACTCATGAATGGACGATCACGCATTATGGGCTCCGTACACTTTTGCCAAAAAGCGTCGATGTAATCGCTGGACCTGGCTGCCCCGTGTGCATTGTTCCAGCTGCAGAGATCGACGAGGCGGTGCAGTTGGCGTTGAAGGGCGTGGTAGTTGCTTGTTATGGCGACGTCTTACGCGTTCCTGGGTCGAAACTTTCATTACTAGATGCTAGGGCTCGCGGAGGAAACGTACGTGTTGTTTACGGGGTCAGTGATGCCGTTAAGATGGCGAAGGCAGAGAAGGAAAAGGAGTTTGTGTTCTTTGCAGTTGGCTTTGAAACCACAGCGCCTTCCACAGCGGTTGAAGTGTTAGATCGTCCGCCTAAGAATTTGAGTTTTCTTGTCTCACACAGATTGATTCCGCCAGCGATGGAGTTGCTGCTCGGCATCGGTGACCTGCAAATCGACGGGTTCATTGCTCCAGGACACGTTTCCACGATCATTGGCCTAAAGTCCTACGAAGTATTTCCCACCGTTTATGGCATGCCCGTGGTGGTGGCCGGGTTTGAGCCCCTAGACGTTTTGTTCGCTGTCTCAATGCTTCTCAGTCAACTGCGCCACAAAGAGGCAAAACTGGAGAACGAGTATGTCAGAGCGGTTTCTGCCAACGGTAACCTGAAAGCGCAAGAGTTGACAAACCGTGTTTTCGACACGGTCGAAGGCAACTGGCGTGGATTGGGTCGGTTGTCTTCTTCGGCTTTGAGGTTGAAACCCAAGTTTAAAGCGTACGATGCACGCAAAAAATATACTTTGCACGTGGAAAAAAGTCGAGACCTGCCGCCCGGGTGTCTGTGTCACCTCGTCATGATTGGCAAAATAAAACCCGACGAATGCTCGTTGTTTTTGAAGACTTGCAAGCCTCAGTCACCCAAGGGCGCGTGCATGGTTTCAATGGAAGGAACCTGCCGCATCTGGGCAAGATATCAGCCCACAGTGCACGAGGGTTTTTGAACGCTGTAAGCGCGCACTGGCTTGTCCCTAAGCGCGCGCTAAGCTATACGTGAGGTAGCCAAAGTCATGAAGAAAAGTAGCAGATTCATTTCTCTCTCGCGCGCGCCGGAGGTATTGGTCTGCCGTCATCGTTGATCCAAGGGTCGCGCTAGCTATTCTGGGAATCCGCGTCCACTCATCTAACTAGCCAACAAAAAAACCATGTAACTATTGCATTCGAAGAAGGCCTTCAAAAGGTCTGTGGAAATCACATGATGCGTGTATCTACAGTAGGTTTTCTACTAGCAAAATCCTGCGCACTTCCGAAGAAAACTCAAAGATTGCGAGAGAGATTAGCTTTTTTCTTCCAACTTTGCTGGTAGATACTCGTCGACGATGTAGGTCAAACCGTATCGACTGAATGCTTCTTGTTCGGCTTTCCTTTTGTTCTTCATGAATATCTTGATCTCCCGTTGCCATATGTCGTTCTTGTATCGCGGGTCGCGCTGTAACTCATGTAGGCGTTTTATGTCGAGTTCTGTTAGTGGGTCTGATGGTAGTTTGTAATCGGCGATGTCGGATGCCCAGACGCCGCTCCATTTGGCGTCCGGTGTTGTCAACTCGCGTAGGTGCGCGGCGTTGGCGGAGCCGCTGATGATGACCATGGCTATGTGCATCCCCCAAGGGTCGCCGTCGGTGAAGATGTACACTGGCAGGTTGAGTTCCTTGTAGAGACGACGAATAAAGTGACGCGTAGCCCTTGGCGCTTGTCCAGCGGTTAATACTAGAAGTGCATTGTACTTTTTGTGGACGTTTTCTTCGATGAACCGTGTAAAGAGACCGCCTTTCTCTATGGCTATCACTTTGTCGGCTGTGGTTTTGACGAATTCGCTGTAAGTCAAAGCCGGTCCAATCATCACGCCGTCGGGGTGCGAGGTCAGGTTTAATTGTTTTCCCTCATAGCCAGGCACTGTATATTCTATTGTCAGGTCGCCGAAGATGGCTGAGCGTTCTTCTGGGAAGATGTTGAAGTCTTCTCTGGCGAAACCTGCGACTGTTTCCAAGTCGGTGATGACATTATCAGATTCTGATTGGTCTTGAAAAGACATTTCATAGGCCTGTGCCGAGTAGAAGACGTCTCGGAGTGTTGAGGTTTTTCGGTTTGTTGCAAGTTCGTGTGCGAAAAATGCTGTCCAAACGAGCTGGGTAAACGGTCTGATGTGGCGGACGTTTTGTGCGGTGCGTTTTACTGTTCTGTCGCCTAAGATGTACTGCCGTAGTTCTGGGTTGTAATAGATGTTCTCGATCGAACGACTGGGCATCTTTATAGAGGGGAATCGTCCCTTATTCATCTGCTGGTATAAGTCGTCGCCGAAGTCGCTTAGCTTGTCGAGGACTTTTTTCTTCCTCTCAGTTGGACTAACTTCATTTTCATTCGTCAAATTTCTTCACACTCTTCAACAATTGTTCTATGTCCGGTAACTCTTTCTTTCCTGCCAAGTCTGTGGAGAACCTGGCGATTTTGGGCAGATACTTGGCGAAGACGTTTAATCGTTTTCTCTCTCGTTCGACGTGCTCTTGTCTTGATAAGTAGTGCTGTATTTCTCTGGCGATCTCGCGTATAGCGTTTAGGATTTCCTTTTTCACTTCGGGTCTGTCGGCTATGAATTCTTTGCCCACGGTCTTGTATGGAACCTTTGTGCTGCAAAGGTGCACCAGAATGGCGAGAGGCATGTCTGGAGAGACCTTGTATCTTCGCCAGTTCATCCCTTTGATGACTCTAAAGGATACATCGCTTGCCTCGTCGTACAATAGGGGTATGCGGTTGGCGAACCTGTAAATGATAAAATCGCCCTTCTTCGGGATGCTTCCTCCATAGGCAATGCCCACCTCGACGATAAACGGATGCCCCGCGTAAGTGGAAGGCTTGCGCTGATGGACAGCCGTAAACTCGGGCTTTAACTCTTTCAGAATACCCGCTCTTAGCAGTTCTTCGCCGAGGGGGGACAGGCAGCTAGCGTCAGGAGGGAGAAAATCTGTAAAGCGCTTCATCATCTGCATGAGGTGAACGATCTCTTCGCGTTTTAGTTTTTTTGGGTTTTTGTTCTCTGGGATTTCCGCGTAAGTCAGGAATTTGTGTGCGGTCAATTCGCCGACCCGGTGAAAGTGGGTTTTCATGAATTCCAACATATTACTGCTGTGAGTGATGTGAATCAACCTTTGAAGCGTTTCCACGTCAACGCCGTATGGGTGTGGCAAGGTCTCTTTTGGCGGAGGAGGCATCTTAGTGGTTGCTCGCGTAAACTTGTACAATCTGCCTTTGGGGTCGACGAAGGTTATGTTGGCGTACGGGTTCACGAGTGCAGTCTGCTTTAAGTATTCGAGAATTTTGGGCATAGCGCGAAAATAATCGCCCTCGAGGCTGAACTCGACGATTGTGCCCCGCCATTTCTCCTTGTTCAGCAGAATTTTTCTGTCTACGATTAATGGACGATTTTTCTGGATGTCGATCATTATCTTGTAAACGTAAATCTTTGTAACGCCTGTGCTGGAGGCGATGTATGCGGCTTGATGCGTAGTGATCTGGCCGTACAGTATTGACATCGTGCCGCCGAGCCCGAAAGTGCCTCGGGTCTGTTTGAGCTTGTATTTGGAGCCGAAAAGCACTTGTCCGAACGCTGCGGGGATGTGCTGAGGTGGTATTCCTGAGCCGTTGTCCATGACTCTTAACTTGTAAATTCCTGCCTCTGGACCTGCTTCGCCCACGTAGGATAGTCGAAGATAGATGTCAGGAGGAACCTGGGCATATTCAGAGGCGTCCAGAGAGTTTTCTATCAGTTCTCTTATGGAGGAGAAAATAGCCCTCGAAGGATTAGTGAAACCAGCAATGTCTCTGTTTCGGTAGAAGAAGTCTGCGGGGCTTATTTCCTCGAACGTCTGACTCGACATGGGCTCTCCTTCTCGCCTATAATGATTTGATGGGTTTGAAAAATGCTTCGGTTACTCCTCAAACCTCTCTCCAGAAGGCTTCCAGATTTCCAGCTTTTTCTTCTTCAAATCTCGACGTTTCTTGTGCAAAAACCTATAAACCGTGCTGTGCAGGCTTCCTTTGAGGAGCATTCTCACTGCTTGTTTAGCGATTTCCACCTGTTCGCCGCCGCCTATTATGCTAATGGTGTGTCCATAGACTGAAACGTTTGTCTCAGTTAACTCCTCGATGAGGCTTCTTGTTCTGCCGTCTTTTCCGATTACCCTGCCCTTCAGCCGCTTCAGGTCTGCTTCTGATTTTCCGATTTTCTCGTGCAAATCAATGACTTCGAGTACGTCCTCTTCGTTGTCTAAGAGTTTGAAGGCATGTTCGGGCGAGAATCCTCTTCCAATTGCTGTGACGATGTCTTGTGCTCGAAACAGTGAAGTGGGGTCTGGCGCTTTCGGAGATAGAGAGATTTCGACGTCGCCTGATTCGCTGTCGATTTTGAGTTTTACGTTTAGTCTTTCTTCTATAAGCGCTCTGATTTTGCCATCTGGACCAACCAGTACGCCTACGCGTTCTCTTGGGATTTTTACGAAGTTGCTTTGGCTAGCCACCGACAACCCTCTTATAAGATTCATCTATTGGCAACACGTTTACTTCGAGTCTTCGAAAGTATCGATAAAGGTTGTTTAAATCTCTTCTCAAGAACTCGTTTGCCATGGGGTGTTCTAGTCGCACTGCTTGGGCGACGTCGAACAGTACTGGTTTGTTGCGCCAGATCATGACGTTGTATTCGCTGATGTCTCCGTGCAC